>Ga0153936_100156_pt1 | contig 16830 bp, 14 predicted proteins | sample TSNJ020MetaG_FD_102272 | JGI IMG/M metagenome (GOLD analysis project Ga0153936, IMG submission 102272) | Attine ant fungus gardens microbial communities from New Jersey, USA - TSNJ020 MetaG | ecosystem: Host-associated > Fungi > Mycelium > Unclassified | place: USA: New Jersey, Wharton State... | reverse complement strand
GGGTTGAAAATGCGCTGGAAAATGGATGAGCTAACCTCGGCTGATCTGTTATATGACGCGGGTATGGCCAAACCGGGTTCAGAGGTGTGGAAAACATTGGCCGCAGAGGTCATGGCGAACGTGCTCAGTCAGCACTATTTCACCGAATTGTGGCATAACGGTAACAAAGTAAAGTTTAGCGCCACCCCGTCGCAGTACAGCCTGGAGCGGGAAAATCATCAGGCAGTGCTCAGGTTTATTTTACCCCTGGCAACCCCCCAGCCGCTTAAGGGGGAAACCTATCAGTTCTCAACCTTTGACCCCAGTTACTATGTCGATATGCAGTATGACGCAGGGAATGACCTTGTTTTACCCCCGGAGCTGGAAAAGCACTGTCAGTTCAGCTTACACACGCCTTCCCCCGGGGAAGAGATACGACGGTTTGCCCTGTCCCTTGATAAAGCCGATGCTCCTGAGGAAGACATGGAGTTAGGCAAGCAATTTGCTCAGCAGGTCAGGCTTACATGTCATTAATATCTCCCGGCTTAGCTAAGCCTCGTCGCTGGACCGCTTTCTGGCCGCTGTGGGTGTTTTTACTCCTGGCTGGCGTCTTACTGATTGGCGGTTTTTATTACTGGCCACAGTTGCTGGTCTCTTCCGCTCAATGGCAGCGCGCCCTGAATATGGCCATCAGCGGGCTGATACGTGATGTTGCCATGAATCCTGGGCGGGCGGGCTGGGCGCTACTGTCGTTTAGCTTTGTCTATGGGGTCGTGCATGCCCTTGGCCCGGGGCATGGCAAAATGGTCATTGCAACCTGGCTGGCAACCCATCCTTCACAATTGAAAAATAGCCTTAAATTGACCTTTTGCGCGGCCTTGCTACAAGGCATGGTTGCTATTGGGCTGGTAACAGGCTGCGTATTTATCCTGCAACTGCCGGCCCGTCAGCTGCATATCAGTCAGTTCTGGCTGGAGCGTGGCAGTTATCTGCTGGTGGGGTTATTGGGGCTGCTGCTTAGCCTGCGTGCCGTCCGTCGGCTGGTGGCTCTGGCCAGACAGCGGCCGCGCTTGCTGGCTTTAACGCCTCATTCTGCTCACCATGCCCAGTGCGGCTGCGGGCATCAGCATGTTCCGGATGAAAAACAGCTCGGGGCGGCAGATGACTGGCGAGCCCGGGTGATGGTAGTCCTGTCCATGGGGATTCGTCCCTGCTCGGGGGCCGTACTGATTTTGCTATTCAGTCAGGTGATGGGGGTTTTTAACTGGGGGATGCTGGCCGCATTAGCCATGGCACTCGGGACGGGTATCACGCTGTGTGCTCTGGCGTTACTGGTACAGGGATCCCGGCAGATTGCCGAGCGACTTAGTCAGCGGCAGACACCGGCTTTATGGCATCAGGTTGGCTGGACAACGCTTGCCCTGGCAGGCGGTTGTATTTTGCTGGTGGCAGCGGGGGGGATGTGGTTTGCGGCTGAGCCGCCATCCAGTGGACTGCGGATTTTTTAGGGTGAACAGTAAAGCAAGAATAGGGCGGGGCTAACCGTTGCCGGTCAGCCCCGAGGGAGCGGACTAGCGTTTCAGCGCTTCGCTCAGCTCATCACGCATCAGAGCCAGCATAGACTTCACTACGCGTGGATTACCGGCAACGATGTTGCCCGTCATCAGATAGTTGTGTCCGCCAGTAAAGTCGCAGACCAGGCTGCCAGACTCACGAGCCAGCAATTCACCGGCGGCGAAATCCCATGGTTTCAGGCCAATTTCAAAAAAGCCATCTACCCGTCCGGCGGCAACATAAGCAAGGTCGAGTGCGGCGGAACCGGTACGACGGAAATCAGCACACTGGGTAAACAGCTTACCGAGGATATTAATATAAGTGGTGGCGTACTGTTTTTGCTTGAACGGGAAGCCCGTAGCCAGAACGGTGCCATCGAGGTCACGGGCATTGCTGCCGCGCAGACGATAGCCGTTTAACTGCGCACCCTGACCACGTACGGCACTGAACAGTTCGTTACGCATTGGGTCATACACCACGGCAACTTCGGTGCGGCCTTTAATACGCACGGCGATAGAGACAGAGAAGTGAGGTAAACGCTTAATGAAGTTAGTGGTGCCATCCAGCGGATCGATAACCCATTGCACATCCTGCTCTTCCCCAGCCAGTTCACCGCTTTCTTCAGTGATAATGGTGTGTTTTGGGTAAGACTTACGAATCACTTCGATAATCAGACGCTCGGCGTCTTTATCAACGTTTGTGACAAAATCATTGCTGCCTTTTTGGCTGGCTTCAACGGCGTCAGGTGTTTCGTAGTTTTTGGCAATTAAATTACCGGCCTTGCGCGCAGCGCGCACGGCGATATTGAGCATCGGATGCATCGGTCTCTCTCGCTGGATGTTAAAGAACGGAAAACGCGGCGGAGTATAGCAGAGCGTTCGGAATATGTCCCAATGATATGATAAGATATTGCGATATTCTTCTTAGGCTTTGAAAGACAATGCTGCAAAATGTACGAATTGTGCTGGTCGAAACCTCGCATACCGGCAATATGGGCTCTGTTGCCCGCGCAATGAAAACAATGGGATTAACGAATCTATGGCTGGTTAATCCGCTGGTAAAACCAGACTCTCAGGCTATCGCTCTGGCGGCAGGTGCCAGTGATGTGATTGGCGAGGCTCAGATCGTCGACACCCTTGATGAAGCCCTTGCCGGATGCAGTCTGGTGGTTGGCACCAGCGCCCGGTCCCGCACCTTACCCTGGCCGATGCTTAACCCGCGCGAGTGCGGTATTAAGAGTATCGCAGAAGCACAGCATGCGCCGGTGGCTATCGTCTTTGGCCGCGAACGCGTTGGCCTGACTAATGATGAACTGCAAAAATGCCATTATCATGTGGCAATTCAGGCTAACCCTGAATATAGCTCGCTCAACCTTGCTATGGCAGTACAAATCCTCGCTTATGAAGTGCGCATTGCCTGGCTTGCTACCCAGCAAGAAGGCGAGGCCGCAGCCCCCGATTCTGAGGCTGAGGTCTATCCGTTAGTCGATGACTTAGAGCGTTTCTATGTTCACCTTGAAAAAGCCCTGTCTGAAAGTGGCTTTATCCGACCCACTCATCCGGGGCAGGTGATGAGTAAATTGCGCCGGCTTTTCACCCGCGCAAGGCCAGAAAGCCAGGAGCTAAACATCCTCAGAGGGATGCTTTCTTCGTTAGAACAACGACATAAGTCGCTCAAATAATACTTGAGTAAATTACTAGGTTAAATAGTTGACCATTTTACTCAGGAATGTCAGACTTGGCTCAAGTTATGTGACTTTCAATTTTTGAAACCCCTGCAACGAGGGGGACACTTGAGGTTAAGTAAGACATGAGACTGACATCTAAAGGGCGTTATGCCGTAACTGCAATGCTGGACGTTGCGCTAAATTCTGAATCAGGCCCGGTTCCACTGGCTGACATTTCTGAACGTCAGGGCATTTCGCTTTCTTACCTGGAGCAGCTGTTCTCTCGCTTGCGTAAAAATGGCCTGGTGGCCAGCGTTCGTGGTCCGGGCGGTGGTTATCTGCTGGGTAAAGAGGCTGGCAGCATCGCGGTTGGCGAAGTGATTAGCGCCGTCGATGAGTCGGTTGACGCAACGCGTTGCCAGGGGAAAGGCGGCTGTCAAGGTGGCGAAAAGTGCCTTACTCACGCATTGTGGCGTGATTTAAGTGACCGTCTGACTGGTTTTTTGAATAATATAACGCTGGGTGAGCTGGTCAATAATCAGGAAATTCTTGATGTCTCTGACCGTCAGCACGATGGCCACCGCACGCTGCGTCCACAGGATGCTATTGACGTGAAACTGCGCGCATAAGCAGAAAACGAATTTTAGAATCAGAAAGTGAGACCGCAACTGATTACGGCTGAACCTTTTAAGTCTGATTCTTCGAATTGAAGTGATGTACGGAGCTTAAGAGCAATGAAATTACCGATTTATCTCGATTATTCTGCGACTACGCCGGTTGACCCACGCGTTGCAGAAAAGATGATGCAGTTTTTAACGATGGACGGAACCTTTGGTAACCCGGCCTCTCGTTCTCATCGCTTTGGCTGGCAAGCCGAAGAAGCGGTTGATGTTGCCCGTAACCAAATCGCCGACCTGATAGGCGCAGACCCGCGTGAAATCGTCTTCACGTCTGGTGCTACCGAGTCTGACAACCTGGCGATTAAAGGTGCTGCTAATTTCTATCAGAAAAAAGGCAAGCACATCATCACCGTGAAAACCGAGCACAAAGCTGTCCTCGACACCTGTCGCCAGCTGGAGCGCGAAGGTTATGAGGTGACTTACCTTGCCCCGCAGAGCAATGGCCTTCTTGACTTAAAAGTATTAGAAGCCGCTATGCGTGATGACACTATCCTCGTGTCTGTTATGCACGTTAACAACGAAATCGGTGTGGTGCAGGATATTGTCACTATCGGTGAAATGTGCCGTTCACGTGGCATTATTTTCCACGTTGACGCCACCCAGAGCGTAGGCAAATTGCCTATCGACCTGAGCCAGCTGAAAGTCGATCTGATGTCTTTCTCTGCCCATAAAATTTATGGACCAAAAGGTATCGGCGCGCTGTATGTTCGTCGTAAACCGCGTATCCGTATTGAAGCGCAGGTCCACGGTGGTGGTCATGAGCGCGGCATGCGTTCAGGCACTCTGCCGGTTCACCAGATTGTTGGCATGGGTGAAGCTTACCGTATCGCCAAAGAAGAGATGGTGCCAGAGATGGCGCGTCTGAGTAAATTGCGTCGCCGCCTGTGGGACGGTGTTAAAGATTTAGAAGAAGTTTACCTGAACGGTGACTTAGAAAACGGTGCGCCGAACATTCTCAACGTCAGCTTTAACTACGTTGAAGGTGAGTCACTGATTATGGCCCTGAAAGACCTTGCGGTTTCTTCCGGTTCCGCCTGTACCTCTGCAAGCCTTGAGCCATCTTATGTATTACGTGCACTGGGCATGAATGATGAACTGGCACACAGTTCTATCCGTTTCTCTTTAGGCCGTTTTACCACGGAAGAAGAGATTGATTACACCATTCAGTTGGTTCGCAACTCAATTGGCCGCCTGCGCGATCTTTCCCCACTTTGGGAAATGTTTAAGCAGGGTGTTGATCTTAATTCTATCGAATGGTCACACCATTAATCGATTTCTGACTCAGGAGAAGTAAAAAATGGCATATAGCGAAAAAGTAATTGATCATTACGAAAACCCCCGTAACGTGGGCTCCTTTGACAACGACGACAACAGCGTAGGTTCCGGTATGGTCGGCGCCCCTGCCTGTGGCGACGTGATGAAGTTGCAGATAAAAGTTAATAATGACGGTATCATTGAAGATGCCCGTTTTAAAACTTACGGCTGTGGTTCCGCCATCGCTTCCAGCTCGCTGCTGACCGAATGGGTTAAAGGCAAGTCACTGGATGAAGCACAGGCAATTAAAAACACCGATATCGCAGATGAGCTTGAACTGCCGCCGGTGAAAATTCACTGCTCAATCCTTGCGGAAGACGCTATTAAAGCGGCCATTGCCGATTACAAAAGCAAACGTGAAGCTAAATAATATCTGATTGAGGTTGTGGTATGTCGATTACCCTCAGCGATAGTGCTGCTGCTCGTGTAAATGCTTTCCTCTCCAACCGTGGGAAAGGATTTGGTTTACGCTTAGGGGTACGCACTTCTGGTTGTTCTGGTATGGCTTATGTTTTGGAGTTCGTTGACGCACCCCAAAACGATGACACTGTTTTCGAAGACAAAGGTGTAAGGGTTGTCGTCGACGGTAAAAGCTTGCCATTTTTAAACGGAACTCAGCTGGACTTTGTGAAAGAAGGTCTGAACGAAGGATTTAAGTTTACGAATCCTAACGTGAAAGATGAGTGTGGCTGTGGCGAAAGTTTCCACGTCTGATATCCGCGTAACGCCTCGTCAGTGAACACTGATGGGGCGCTATTCTGCATGACCAACACAGCATTTACCTGTCAAGAACCCGAGTCTGCTATGGATTACTTTACCCTGTTTGGCGTCACGCCAGGCTATGCTCTTGATATGCAACAATTGGCAGCCCGTTATCAGGAATTGCAGCGTCAGTTCCACCCGGATAACTACGCCAGCCGTCCTCAGGCAGAACAACTGCAGGCGGTGAGCCAATCTGCGACCATCAACCAGGCATGGCAAACCCTGCGCAATCCCTTGTTACGTGCCGAATATTTGCTATCACTCAATGGCTTTGACTTAGCCAATGAGCAGCAAACCGTGCGTGATACCGCTTTTCTGATGGAGCAACTTGAGCTGCGTGAGGAGCTGGATGATATCGGCCAGGCTAAAGACAGCGCCCGACTCGATGACTTTGCCGCCCGGGTTAAGTCAATGGTCAAAACACGTAGCGCGCAGATGGTGAAAGAGCTGGACGGTTTGCAGTGGCAACAGGCTGCAGATACCGTGCGCAAATTGCGTTTCCTTGATAAGTTACAGCATCAGATAGAACAACTCGAAGAAAAGCTGCTCGACTTTTAATGCCTGATACAGGGCCCGTATTTTTGGAAGTTTAATATGGCGTTATTACAAATTAGTGAGCCTGGGATGTCAGCGGCTCCCCACCAGCGCAAGCTGGCGGCGGGAATCGATCTGGGCACCACCCATTCTCTGGTGGCAACCGTTCGTAGCGGACAGGCGCAAACACTGGAAGATAGCCAGGGGCGTCATCTTTTGCCTTCGGTCGTCCATTATCAGCCACAAGGCTATCGCGTGGGCTGGCAGGCCCGAGCTGAAGCGGCTGAAGATCCGACCAATACCATCAGCTCTGTTAAGCGTCTTATGGGACGTTCGCTGGCGGACATTAATACGCGTTACCCCAGGCTGCCCTATCAATTTGAAGCCAGTGAAAATGGCTTGCCGCTGATTAAAACGGCTGCCGGGTTACTCAATCCCGTGCGTATCTCAGCTGATATTTTAACCGCTCTGGCGACCCGCGCCCAGGAAACCCTGGCCGGTGACCTCGATGGGGTGGTGATTACCGTCCCTGCCTATTTTGATGATGCCCAGCGCCAGGGAACCAAAGATGCTGCCCGTCTGGCGGGTTTGCACGTCTTACGTTTACTCAATGAACCAACTGCCGCCGCCATTGCCTACGGCCTGGACTCTGGCCAGGAAGGGGTGATTGCCGTTTACGACCTCGGCGGGGGGACTTTCGATATCTCCATCCTGCGGCTCAGTCGTGGGGTGTTTGAAGTGCTGGCCACTGGCGGAGACTCTGCCTTAGGTGGCGATGATTTTGACCATCTGTTAGCCGACTGGCTGGGTGAACAGCTGGGGCTCGACTTTAGCGGTGATGCTCGTCAGCAACGTCAGCTGCTGGATGCTGCTACGGCGGCAAAAATTGCGCTGAGCGAAAGTGAAACGACGTCAGTTGCCATTGCTGGCAAGCAGATAGACGTCAGCCGTGAACAGTTTAATGAGCTGATTGCACCGCTGGTTAGAAAAACGCTGCTCTCCTGTCGCCGGGCGTTAAAAGACGCCGGGGTGGAAACCGAAGAAGTGTTAGAAGTGGTGATGGTTGGCGGCTCCACGCGGGTGCCTCTTGTTCGTGAGCGTGTTGGCGAATTTTTTGACCGTCCTCCTTTAACCTCGATTGACCCCGATAAAGTGGTTGCCATTGGTGCGGCTATTCAGGCTGATATTCTGGTGGGTAACAAGCCAGACAGCGAAATGCTGTTACTCGATGTCATCCCGCTGTCACTGGGGCTTGAGACAATGGGCGGATTGGTTGAAAAAGTGATTGCCCGTAATACCACAATCCCCGTGGCCCGTGCCCAGGAGTTTACCACCTTTAAAGATGGTCAAACGGCGATGGCGATTCATGTTATGCAGGGTGAGCGCGAACTGGTTCAGGACTGCCGTTCCCTGGCCCGCTTTACATTGCGCGGTATTCCGCCGATGTCAGCGGGGGCTGCGCATATTCGTGTGACTTTCCAGGTCGATGCTGACGGTTTGCTCAACGTAACCGCCATGGAAAAATCAACCGGGGTTGAAGCCACTATTCAGGTTAAACCGTCATACGGTCTGAGTGATGGCGAAATTGCCAGTATGATTCAGGACTCAATGAGTTACGCTGAACAGGACGTGAAAGCCCGTATGCTGGCAGAGCAAAAAGTGGAAGCCTCACGGGTGCTGGAAAGCCTGCAAAGCGCCCTCAATGCCGATGCAGATTTACTCAGTGAGACTGAACGTCTGGCTATTGATAATGCGGTGGCGGCATTAGTGGCTGCGGCCCAGGCTGATGATGCCAATGCAATCGAACTTGAAATCAAAAACGTAGACAAACAAACACAGGAATTTGCCGCACGTCGTATGGATCGCTCGATTCGTAATGCACTTACCGGTCATTCTGTGGACGAGGTTTAATATGCCAAAGATTGTTTTTCTGCCTCATCAGGATCTTTGTCCGGATGGCGCGGTGCTGGAAGCACAACAAGGTGAAACCATTCTCGACGTTGCGTTGCGTAATGGGATTGAAATTGAACATGCCTGTGAGAAATCCTGCGCCTGTACCACATGCCACTGCATTGTGCGTGAAGGTTTTGACTCACTGGCTGAAAGCACAGAAGATGAAGATGACATGCTGGATAAAGCATGGGGTCTTGAGCCTGAAAGCCGTTTAAGCTGCCAGGCTCGCGTCAGCGATGAAGATCTCGTGGTCGAAATGCCACGATATACTATCAACCACGCACGCGAACATTAATTGAGGCGGTTATGGGATTAAAATGGACCGATAGCCGTGAAATCGGCGAAGCCTTGTATGACTCCCGTCCGGATGTTGATCCTACGACGGTGCGTTTTACCGATATGCATCAGTGGATCTGCGAGCTGGATGAATTTGACGATGATCCGAATGCATCTAACGAAAAAATTCTGGAAGCAATTTTGCTTGTCTGGTTAGATGAAGCGCAATAAAAGACGGGCTGCCTTTGGTGGCCCGTTTTCACATTGCTAGTGCGGAATGAGAAGGATAATAAAATGACTGAAGCGATGAAAATTACACTATCTACTCAGCCTGCTGACGCTCGTTGGGGTGATAAAGCTCTTTATAGTATTGATAACGAAGGCATTACGCTTCACCTGACGGGAGCGAACGTTTTAGACCGTATTCAGCGCGCAGCGCGCAAAATAGACGGACAGGGCATCAAGCACGTTCAACTGGCCGGTGAAGGCTGGGATATTGAGAAAAGCTGGGCATTCTGGCAGGGATACCGTGCGCCGAAAAATAGCGGCAAAGTAGACTTTGCCGCGCTGAGCGATGCTGAGCAGACCGAATTAAACAATCGACTGAAGGTCGTTGACTGGGTTCGCCAAACCATCAATATGCCCGCTGACGATTTGGGACCTGAGCAACTGGCGACCCGGGCCATCGATCTGCTGTGCTCAGTGGCTTGCGATCATGTTTCTTACCGCATTACTAAGGGTGAAGATCTGCGCGAACAGAACTATATGGGGATCTATACCGTCGGACGCGGTTCCGATCGTTCTCCGGTTTTGCTGGCTCTTGACTATAACCCAACCGGTAACCCGGATGCGCCGGTTTACGCCTGTCTGGTTGGCAAAGGCATAACCTTTGATACCGGTGGCTATAGCATTAAACAAACGGCCTTTATGGACTCAATGAAGTCCGACATGGGTGGGGCTGCGACCATTACCGGTGCCCTGGCTTTCGCTATCACGCGTGGTTTAAACAAACGCGTTAAACTCTATCTGTGTTGTGCCGATAACATGATAAGCGGCAATGCCTTTAAACTGGGGGATATCATCACTTACCGCAATGGGAAAACCGTTGAAGTGATGAACACCGATGCCGAAGGTCGTCTGGTGCTGGCGGATGGCCTGATTGACGCCTGTGCACAGAACCCTGAATTGATTATCGACTGCGCAACCCTGACCGGTGCGGCAAAAACGGCGCTGGGTAATGACTACCATGCGCTGTTTAGTTTTGATGACCATCTGGCTAACCGCCTGCTGTCCAGTGCCGCCCAGGAAAGTGAGCCTTTCTGGCGTTTACCGCTGGCGGAGTTCCACCGCAACCAGCTGCCTTCAAACTTTGCCGAGCTGAACAATACCGCTGCCGCCGCCTACCCAGCCGGGGCCAGCACAGCGGCAGGCTTCCTCTCTCATTTTGTGGAAAACTACCACGAGGGCTGGTTGCACATTGACTGCTCAGCAACTTATCGCAAAGGGGCTGTAGAGCAATGGTCTGCCGGTGCAACTGGTTTAGGCGTTCGCGCTATTGCTAATTTATTGCTCAGCAAATAATTAACTACGCTTTTTTACCGGGAAGGGCAGTATGCCGCTCCCGGTAAAGGGTTAATCCTACCCGGAACTACCATGTCTGAACCCAAAAACGAACTTGAAACCCTGCTAGAACAGGCGGCTGTTGAAGCGGCCCATCGTCCGGCTTTTTTCCGTACTCTGCTTGAGTCAACGGTATGGGTCCCCGGTAAGGCCGCAGAAGGCGAAGCGATAGATGCCAACAGTGCGGTGGAATTGCAGCACTGGGAAAAAGAAGACGGCACTTCGGCTATTCCTTTTTTCACCTCCCTTGAGGCACTCCAGCGCGCCGTGACGCAGGAACAATCCTTTGTGGTTATGCCGGTCAGAACACTGTTTGAAATGACCCTCGGCGAAACCTTGTTTCTCAATGCCCGCCTGCCTGCCGGTAAAGAATTTACGCCGGCAGAAATTAACCTGCTGTTAAGTCCGCATGGCGATGCGATCAGTCAACAGGAAGTGCTGGAAGGGGGCGTCTCACTTCTGCTCTCAGAAGTGACGGAGCCGCCGGCACAAATGGTGGACTCGTTAACCACGCTGTTTAAAAATCTCAAGAACGTGAAACGTGCGTTCCTCTGCTCGATTAAAGAGCATGCCGATGAACAGCCTAATCTGCTGATAGGTATTGAGGCAGATGGCGATATTGAGTCAATTATTCGCCAGACCGGAAGTGTTGCCACGGACACATTACCAGGCGATGAGCCGATTGATATCTGCCAGGTGATTGAGGGTGAAAAAGGCATCAGCCATTTTATGCTGGCGCATATTACGCCATTCTACGAACGTCGCTGGGGCAGCTTCCTGCGCGACTTTAAGTCGAATCGTATTATCTGAGTCCGCCCGGCCTGGGCAGTGAAAAAGGGGGCAGCGCTGCCCCCTGACTGATTAAGCCTGCACAGGTGCAATGGGTAAGTCCGGGCGAGCACCCCATTCACTCCACGAACCGTCATAAATAGGCACGCCATTAACGCCAAGGGTTGCCAGGGCGAGGACCACCACAGCGGCGGTAACCCCTGAGCCACAGCTGGCAATAATCGGCCTGTCGAGGTCGACGCCCTGATGGTTAAAGATAGCCTGTAACTCATCCACCGGTTTTAATTGACCATTTTCCACCAGACTGCCCCAGGGAACATTCAGGGCACCCGGAATATGACCGCGCCTCAGCCCAGGGCGAGGTTCATCCGCTTCGGCGTTAAAACGCGCAGCCGGACGTGCATCCACCAGTTGCGCCGTCCCTTCATGGCTTACCAGCAGGACATCGGTAAGACGTTTAATCACTAGTGGGTCGAAGGCCACCTCGAAGTCACTGTCGGGTAATGCCACCTCACCCTGTTCCATTGGGTAGTCCTCGCCTTGCCATTTATTCAGGCCACCGGCAAGAATAGAAACCTTTTCTACCCCAAAGCTTCTCAGCATCCACCAGGCGCGGGGGGCGGAAAACAGGGTGCCATCATCATAAACCACTAAATGTTTATCATGATGAATACCCAGCTCACGCATCGCCACGGCAAAAGCCTCGGGGCGCGGCATCATATGGGGCAGTGGACTGGTGGTGTCAGACAGTGCCTCAATGTCAAAAAGAATCGCACCGGGGATATGCCCCTGCCGGTACTGGGCGGGAATATTATGCAGCGCTTCCTGGCCTGCGGGCGCCATACGGGCATCGATAATCTGGATATGTGAATCAGCGATGTGTTCTGCGAGCCAATCACTCGCGACGAAGAAAGAGGTGGACACGGTGAGCCTCCGTTTCATCAAATGAATAGGGATTGTCGGTGTTTTTATCTCTGCCGACAAGTCGCCTGATGTTGTGACGCGAGATAACCCGTAAAACAGAATTATTTATCTGTTTAAGCTTGCTTATCACTATCAAACCAGCCAAAACAATAAAGAAGAAAGCAGTTTGCTTTCCATCATCAGTGACCAGCTTATGCGATTGCGGAAATATTATTGATAAAATCTATTTATGCCAATTGGTTAGCAGGCTTTTTTATTCACCTTCGCGGTGGGATTATCTCAAATTGCCCAGCGGTTAGCGGTAAAAGCTTTTAATTTCGTCATCCACTTCCATAATTATGTGCATATAACCTGAATCAAAGGCGAAGGACGCAAGGGAAAACGATGGAAAGAATCCGTTTTATGCATTATCTGTTCGTGCTGATGGGCATGCTGATACTGGCAGGCTGTGACGATAAAAAAAACGCTCAGGTAGCAGGCGCTACCCCGAGTGCGACGGAACAGGCCCATACTCCGCTTAGGCTGGATGCAGAACAGCGCGACAAGCTGCGTCAGCAGTACATCGGCAAGCCTTTGACTTTACTCGATGCATCAGAAATTCAACTCGATGGCGCCAGTACCCTTGCGCTGACATTTTCCCTGCCACTGAACCCGGACCAGGCGTTTCGTTCACATATCAAAGTGATAGACGAAACCCAGGGGGCGGTTGATGGGGCCTGGACCTTATCCCCTAATTTGAAAGTACTCTACCTGCGCTACCTGGAGCCGGGGCGTAAACTGAGCGTCTTTGTTGATGAGGGGCTGCTGGCCATTAATGATGCCAGGCTTGGGCAGAGCGAGCAAAAAGAGATAACCACCCGAGCCAGTCACCCCACCGTTGGGTTTGCCAGTAAAGGCTCATTATTGCCCAGCGATTTGCTAGCCGGGCTACCGGTGATGGCACTGAACGTCAGTCAGGTTGATGTTAATTTCTACCGGATAAAAAATGACTCCCTAAGCCAGTTTATACCTCAGTGGAGCTATCGCAATTCGTTAAGCAACTGGGAGTCTGATGATTTACTCAACAATGCAGACCTGGTCTATACCGGGCGCTTTGCACTGGACGTTAAGCGCAATACTCGTGAAAAACTGATACTGCCCCTGGCGGATATCGCCCCGTTACAAAAGCCCGGTGTTTACCTGGCGATAATGAGTCGAGCCGGTCAGTATGATTACACCAACCCTGCCACCCTGTTTACCCTGAGCGATATTGGCCTTGCGGCGCACCATTATCAGGGACGAATCGATATCTTTAACCAAAGCCTGGAAAATGGCGAGGCGAAGTCCGGCGTTGAGCTGACTTTGCTGAATGACAAAGGCCAGTCGATAGGGCAAACCCGCAGTGATAAGCGGGGGCATGCTTCTTTTGAAAAGGCCGATGCCGCGCGCTTTATTGTTGCCAGGCAGGGGGCACAAACCACCCTGCTCGATATGGCGCTGCCCGCGCTCGAATTAGCTGAGTTCAATATCGCCGGGGAGGCCTATCACCCGACGCAGTTCTTTATGTTTGGCCCGCGCGATCTTTATCGACCGGGGGAAACCGTTGTTCTCAACGGGTTAATGCGTGACGCTGATGGTAAACCGCTCCCGGCAAGACCGGTGAAACTGGAGGTGGTTAAACCTGACGGTAAGGTCAGCCATACCCAGGTCTGGCAGCCTAATGACGGCCTGTATCAATATCGCTATGCCTTAGGGGATAACGCCAGTACCGGTCGCTGGGAAATGCGTATTAATACCGGGGATAATCAGCCGCGGGTTTGGTCCTTCCAGGTTGAAGATTTTATGCCAGAGCGGATGGCGCTGGAAATTGACAGCGATAAGACCCCACGAGCGCCCGATGATAATGGCTACTTCAGCATTACCGGTCGTTACCTTTACGGTGCGCCTGCCGCCGGTAACCATTTACAGGGGCAGCTGTTTTTACGCCCGTTGCGGGAAGCGGTCGCGTCTCTGCCAGGATTCCAGTTTGGTGATGTTAACGAAAAAAATCTCACCCGGGATCTGGACGAAATCGACCTGACCCTTGATGACCAGGGGCAGGCGGAAATTAGCGCGGAAAGTGAGTGGCGTGAAGCCCGCTCCCCGCTGCGCCTGGTACTACAGGCGAGTGTACTGGAGTCGGGCGGTCGTCCGGTGACGCGTCGGGCCGAGCAGAGTATCTGGCCTGCATCGCACCTGCCGGGGATCCGTGCGCAATTTGCCAGTAAAGAGATCTATGACTATCGGACCGATACCACGCAAAAACGGCCGATGGTCGATGAAGACAGCCTGGCCGGTTTTGATATTGTTTATGCCGACAGCCAGGGGAATAAATCGGCGGTTAACGGACTGATGGTGAAATTGATCCGTGAACGCCGGGATTATTACTGGAGCTTTAATGAAGGTGATGGATGGTCATCCCAATATGATCAAAAGGATCTGCTTGAGGCCGAGCAGACGCTGAGTCTTAAAGAGAATGAAACCGCCAGAGTGGCCTTCCCGGTAGAGTGGGGGGCATATCGTCTGGAGGTGAGCAGCCCCGATAATCAGGCCGTGAGCAGTGTTCGCTTTTGGGCAGGATACAGCTGGCAGGATAATAGCGATAAAGCCGGGGCTATTCGCCCGGACAGGGTGACAATCAAGCTTGATAAGCCCGCCTATAGGGCCGGTGATATCGCGCAGGTTACCCTCGCAGCCCCCAGCGCAGGTAAAGGCTATGCGCTGGTGGAGTCTGGCGAAGGGCCGCTTTGGTGGCAGGAAATTACTGTCCCGGCTGAGGGGATGAGCCTGTCGATACCCATAGACAAGCGCTGGCAGCGCCATGACCTGTATCTGACCACGGTGGTTATTCGTCCGGGAGATAAATCTCAGTCAGCAACGCCGAAACGGGCTGTTGGCATTCTGCACCTGCCGCTGGCGGATGATAGCCGGCGGCTTACTCTTGGGGTACAAACTCCGCAAAAAATGCGCCCTAACCAGGAGATGACCATTAAGGTGAAGGCCGATGTTGCCGGGGGACAGAGACCTGACCAGATTCATGTCCTGCTCTCGGCGGTTGATGTCGGTGTGCTGAATATCACCGACTATAAAACGCCAGACCCATGGCAGGGCTTTCTGGGACCTAAACGTTATGGTGCCGATATCTATGATATTTACGGCCAGGTGATTGAAGGCAGCGGCCGCTTAGCCAGCTTACGTTTCGGCGGAAGTGGCGATGATGGTGATGCGCTCAGCCGTGGCGGGAAAAAGCCGGTTAACCATGTCACGATTATTGCCGAGCAGGCCCAGCCCGTCACTCTTGATGCCAATGGCGAAGGCACCGTCACCCTGCCGATAGGGGATTTTAATGGTGAACTAAGGGTAATGGCGCAAGCCTGGAGCGATGACAAATTTGGTCAGGGTGAGGCCAGCACGACCGTGGCCGCCCCCTTGATAACCGAACTGGCAGGCCCCCGTTTTATGGGCAGCGGGGATAAAACGCGCCTGGCGGTGGATGTCACTAACCTGACTGATACCCCCCAGGAGCTGAATGCCCATTTTTCCACCGGCGGTTTGCTCAGCCTGGATGGGCAAGGGGCATATGCCCTGCGGCTGGATGCCGGTATGCGTAAAACACTCTATATTCCGGTACGGGCATTGGACGGCTTTGGTGATGGGCAGCTGAATATGACGATTGATGGGCTGCAGCTAGCGGATGAAAAATCCTCCGCCTTTGAAAAAAGCTGGAAACTTGGCGTGCGGCCTGTCCTCCCGGCGAGCACCGTTAATTATGGCACAATGCTTAAACCCGGTGAGGTGTGGACCCTACCCCCGGAGCTGATTTCTGGTTTAGTGCCCGCGACCCTTGAGGGGCAATTATTATTAAGCGGTCGGCCACCGCTTAACCTTGCCCGTTATATTCGGGAACTGAATGCTTATCCTTACGGTTGTCTTGAACAAACGGTCAGCGGGCTATTTCCTTCCCTTTATAGTAATGAGGCCATACTGCGCGACCTGGGTATTAAAGGTCATACCGACATACAGCGCAGAGCGGCAATAGAGACCGGCATCGCCCGCCTGTTTGAAATGCAAAATAACCATGGTGGCTTTGGTCTGTGGGATAAGTCTGGCCCGGAAGAGTACTGGCTGACCGCCTATGTTACCGACTTCTTAGTCCGCGCCGCAGAGCAGGGATATGCCGTTAATGCCGGGGCTTTGAACCTGGCGAATAAGCGACTGCTACGCTACTTACAGGATCCCGGACTGATTAACGTCCGCTATAGCGAAGAAAATACGGCCAGTCGTTATGCCGTTCAGGCCTATGCCGGGTTTGTGCTGGCGCGTCAGCAAAAAGCACCGCTGGGGGCATTACGGGAGCTCTGGTTACGGCACAATCAGGCACAAAGCGGCTTACCACTGGCGCAGTTGGGTATTGCCCTGAAATTAATGGGTGACGAAGCGCGCGGCATGCAGGCTTTGCAATTAGGTATCAATACCTCCCGGCCTCATCAGCCAGGGTGGATAGGGGACTACGGCAGCCCACTGCGGGATAACGCCGCAAAACTTAGCCTGCTGGAAGAGTACAGTCTGCTGCCAGAACAGCAAAGTAACCTGCTACTGGCCTTATCTGAATTGGCCTGGGGTGAGCGCTGGTTATCCACCCAGGAGACCAATAGCCTGTTTTTAGCCGGGCGCTACCAGTTGAATAACCCGGGAGAATGGCAGGTGGAAAGTTCTTTGCAACAGGGCAGTCAATCCGCCTCTCAGCCGCTGACCCGCAAT
>Ga0153936_100147_pt1 | contig 17031 bp, 17 predicted proteins | sample TSNJ020MetaG_FD_102272 | JGI IMG/M metagenome (GOLD analysis project Ga0153936, IMG submission 102272) | Attine ant fungus gardens microbial communities from New Jersey, USA - TSNJ020 MetaG | ecosystem: Host-associated > Fungi > Mycelium > Unclassified | place: USA: New Jersey, Wharton State... | reverse complement strand
TACTATCTGAACAACCATCCGCCCCTCTAACTCGCCCCTCATTTAAATAATTGGTAATATTATTACGTGGTAAATATGTTATAGGTGAATACATTTTTAACCTCCTGTAAAATGAATGGTTCAGGTCATAATAAAAACAGCCGCTCACATCAGTATTAATGCTCGTTACAATTAACTATTATTTAAACGGTACATAGCACACAATAAGTACGATACCAGGCGCATATTAATGTAAATAAAATTAACGATAACTAGTCACAACAAAAAAACATCTGGCAAGCCGCACCGATGCATAAACTGACTTTATCGCAATCGGTATAAACATAATTCCCGTCTTCATCGAGTGTTATGCCGAGCTCTATCGGATCGGCAGCTTTTTTTTCCTCATTATTAGCTTCTTCTGCCAATGCGCTAGTCATATCAAGAGGGGAATCGGTATTTCTGTTGTATTTCAAAGATGAGGCAAGGCTAACGGTCAACTCTCTGAAATTATAAATCAGTGCATCAAAATGCATCCAGTCGTTATGAGAGTCTGTAGTCATATCATTCAGGACAAAATCAAGTGCCTTTGTATAGCCATAAGCCCTGCTGGTGAAAATATCATGATCGTCGACGTCTGGGGAATGGTCCGGATGCTGGGTTTTCCAGGCAGCTCGGCAGTGTTCCTCAAAAGTTTCGAAAAACTTTTGCAGCGGCTCACGACCATAGCTGGAGAGTAATAGCACGGTATCATTAAATGTCGATTCATCATACTGAAAACGAATGCCGCCACGGGCAAGCCATTTTATGACGTACTCCAGGTGACTTTTGTCTTTAGGCGGCACATTTTTACAAATAGCGCCCATTATCATTCTGAGCCGCTTACCTACCGCAGATAAAGGTGTTTTACGGAAAGCAGCAGGAAGATGTTGCCCAGCCATGTCATCGAATAGCTGATAGGCAAGCTCTATACACTGTGGATATTTTTTAAACGCGGTTAAGGGGTCTTGCCCGGCTATTTGGTCTTTAATATCTTCATAGGTAAAGGCTGGCATCAAGGGCTGTTGTTGCATGCCTCTCGTTGTAGGCTGATGCGTTATTGTTGCTCCTCGAGGAGAAGACTCAGAACTGTTAGCATTTATTATCCGTACAATAGAGTCGCGAAGAGTGTGCCCTGGGCCTCGATTTTCAGCCAAACGTTGTTCCGCCGCCCTGGCAATAGCATATCCACGATTAATGTCATCCTGACGTATTTGCTGCTGAAGTACAGACTCACCATATCTCTGGGGGGTATAGTGAGGTGATGTTCCACCGATATACATAATTAACATCCTCTCTGTTAGTTAGGTAATATTATGAATAATTAATTACCCAGCACGGATTAATCAGTTAAATAAAAAACACCAATATAATTCGATAGGTATATAAATTATTTCGCATATCCATCACGGCAATCATGTCACTATACACTTTATTAATTGAATGATTATTGAAAAACATTTTTATTTCAAGCTGGCGAAAGTGCTTGCAGCATTATGACTTAATAGTCATAATTCATTGAAAAGAATAAACAATAATAAAAATCATTCCAATTACGGTTTTAGTGCTTTCCTGCATATGCTTGCTCATTATTTATGAAATAATCAAATACTAACAAAGCAACTCAACAACTGAACGAATATGACGCATTTTTCCTACAAGGATTTTAAGATATCCTTAGCACTTTCCGCCAAAGAACTGATACTCCCGCTTAATACCTTATTGATATTGTCAAATGTACTGCTTGCCTGACTATAGCGTTGAGCAAAAGATTGCATATTACTCTGAAAGTCATTTCCTGCTGCATTAAATGTTGCCAGCCAGGCCTGATAACTGGCAGTCGAGACTTTTCCATTATTATCGATGCCTGAGGGATGACTTCCTTTTACCGTATTGTACTGATCGAGATTAAAGTTAATTTCACCCTTCTCATTAAGTTTAAAAGCAGGCTCTAGCGTCACCGTCAGGTTCTTTTTAGCCTCATCACTCATTTCATCCCAATTTTTGACTTTACTTAATATGTTATTCAGCTGTGCGACATCTTTATCAAAAACATCATAACCAGTCTGCATTATTTTTTTATCAAACTTGACATTATTGCCATCATCGCCTGTAGAGATAGCTTCTGAAGAGGCTTTTTGAACATTTTCATTGAATGACTCGTACATTTTCGTATATTGATGCATTAAATCGGCATAGAAATCGACATAATCTTTTTTCATCGCCGCAATAGCCAATGCCAGCCTCGCCCACAGTTCAGCATAGCTGCTTGCTATTGTTATTTCTCCGCGTTCTTCCTGGCCAGCGGCTCTTTTTATACGTGCGCTTAACTGCTCCTGAAAATTTTTAGACTGTAACCGCTGATTACGACGCTGATTGTCAGTATGTTCAATAACATCTGCAGTTAATTTAGTTATATTTTTTTGCTGAGCAATAATCTCCTTGCTCTGATCATCGTCCAGCGGCGGTTGACTATATAGCTGACTAAGTTGTCGATGCGCCATTGCAGAAGCTGAATCCCGTACCAGCGGTTTGGGCTCTGCTTCAATATGCAAACTAATAGCCTCTGGCATCTTGAAAATTTTATCAGCGGCATCATCAGAAAAAACAACTCCGGCAATATCTTTTAGTAGTCCGATATGATTTGATTCTGGTTCCGCAGCTGCGCTTTTATTCAATATCTGAGGAGTATGAGGCAGAGTGTTTAATGTATTTACACGAGGATGACTGTGAGGAAAAATGCCAGTAGCATTCATAGTTTCTTCCTTGAATATTAAAAGCCAGGCAAAATGCCTGGCTTTATCGGTTTGTTAACGCATACGGTCGCTAATGGTAGAAACCGCACTATTATTATTATTCAATGTATTTTCGAAAAGTTGCTGTAAGGAGGCCCTGGCATCTGCCGCCTTCCTGGCAGTCTGCTGCTGAATGTTAGCCACTTCACTGTTCACTGTCTGATCGGCCCGGGCTAATTCTGACTGTTTTGTTTCGTTAGCAGCATCAACATTGTATGACCCCTCAATAATACTTTTAGTTGCTGTCACAGCCTGATTTCCGTAATCAGAAATAACCCGCATTTTATGCGTGTCGACCTGCGCCCTGGAATGATCGTTTGTATTTGCAGTGTTAACCTTATTATGTTCAGTGTGATGCGATTTTGAGTGAGCGGTCACATCATCTTCAAAAACTTCACCGCAGTGAACCATATTATCACTCCTTAGCTCTAACTGACCCTTATGCTGTGACGAAGAGGAGCCGGATTGGGCAGCAAGCTTGAGATTTTGCTTGATTGACTTCGACTCTGCATGCATAGCTTTAAGAGAGCCCGCCGATGTGGCTGATTGACCAATAATACCCACGACGCCTGAGGTCACGGCGCCATTGAAGCGTTCTTTTTCCGAATTAATAATCCTGGTTCCGGCTCTCTCTGCCGCTTCAACAACGCGAATAGTCGACTTAGATGAGGCCTTCGCCGCCTCTGTTTCTGATTTCGTCAGTGTGACGGTGAGGGTGTTATTAAGCGCCACCAATTTCATATCCCCCATGACATTAATAAATTGGTGCCCTGCGGGTTCAGCCCCTGTGATATCCGTCCCCCCCGTGATAGCAGCATGTGAACGCTGCCGACGCACCTCAGACAAATTTTCGTCAGCAAGGCCAGCAGGAGTAGTCATCGACTTATTACTGTCAAAAATTTTACCATCCAACTGCCCGGACCTGGAATGTGCACTCAGCGCCGCGGCGGCAGAAGCGGCAGCACGTTCAAGGTTATTGATATCTCTCCCCTTAAGCGCACCAGTCATTTTAATCAACCTATCAGCCTGCTGCGGGTTAATTTTGTCCTGGCTGACAGGGGGCACAGAAAGTGAGGGTCGGTTATCGGAATACGTCATCAAACGCTGGCCGTTGAGGATGGATGCCATCATACCAGGCTGTGATGCAAGGGCAATAATCTCCTGGGCAGGCTCATTCGGCTTAATAATATTTTTATCCAGAACTTTATTTGTTTCTGCTGATGGTAATGGATAGCTGTGCGTTATTGAACGTTCTGAAACAGTAACATTTTGCATTATTAAAACTCCTGAGGTAAATGAGTGATATGCTTATCCTGCAACTACTCGCATCTTCTGGGTAATATATTTACCAACCTGCATCTGATTATCGGCCACCGATGAAATATTTTTAATCACAGACGTAGATGAATTAATACGCTTCTTAAATGCTTCCAGTAGCCGGGTTAAAATAACATCCAGCAAATCCTGCAGCGCAGCACTGTTCAATAATTTGGCTTTGATTTTTGCTGCATCAAGTTTCATCTCACCGGCAATGATATTGCCTGCTGATTGCGCTACCGTATTAAATAAGGCCGAGCCGGTTAAGCCCATTTGGGTATAGGTCGAAATTTGTGCCACTTTAACCTCATGCAGCCCCAGAGTTTTACCAACTCCCATAGAAATGTTCTTAAATTGTTCTGTTAAAGCTTTATTGAATATTTTATTCATGGTTTCAGAGCTTATTTTCCTGGATAAAGCCCCGACCATTTTAGTTGCTAAATTACTGGCAAGAAAGGCAACAGCCACCAGAAAAACTGCTGCCGTGATAGCACCAAGGATTTGTCCTACCATCCCAGCAGTGGCTTTGTCCGCCCCTAAAGACTCAAGAATAGCGGCAAAAGATTGACCCAGTGTTTCAATTAAAGGTTGAACAACGCCATCGATAAGCGGCTGGAGTGCCTGAGCAATAAATGATTCGCCGTTCACCGCCTGATTAATTTCATCCCCCATCGTCAAAGCTAAACCGACGGCGGCAAAGGCAAGGGATGCACCACCGGTAAAAATTGCTGCGGCCAAACTTACCGTCGTAATTATCCAGCCCAGAGTTTTACCGACGCAGCCCATGGTTTTCTGCAGTTCTTCTGATTTACGAACGCCTTCTTCATATTCAAGCGCTTTTTTTTCAGACTCTTTCGCTGCTGCTTCTGACAACTTTTGCTTAAGTTCTGCAGCTGCATTGATATTATCGCTGGCAGTTTTATCGATAAGCTGTGACATCAGCGCAATCAGGAACGTCAGACTGTGTGATTGATGGTTTTCTTGCAGACGCTGATTTTCTAAGTGAGTTTGTTGCGCAGGGTTCATTGAGTCCGTTGTAGCCTGTGATTGCGCAAGCGTTTTGGTCAACTGAGCCTTAGAAACGCTTTCTGTGCGAAGCGCAGGCTTAAGCACATTGTTCTCGTGCTGTTGACACGCATGAACTTGTTTTGCCAGAACAGCCTGCGCACTGGCCAGTTTTTCCTTTAGCTGTTTAATTATTTTATTCAATGACTCAGCATCAGCACCCTTATCTTTTGCCTTTATCTCAAGGAGAGAAAGTTTACTTAGGATATTATTAATATCACTTTCAGCTCTTTTAACCTCTCTGGCAAGCTGCTGAAAGATTTGTTGAGCCCGCTTGAGTGCATCATGGTCATGGGCCCATGCATTGCCATCCACCACGAGCTTTTTGGCCAGTTCCCCACAGGCAATATTCATACCACTCATCATCGAGTTGTAGCTCTGAAGCTGAGTAGCCTGGTTCTGTAGCGTATTCTCAAGAGTGAGTTCAGAGATCTTGCCTAATAGCGCCAGTAAACGTGCCGCAGGCGTGATGCTAGTATCGGTGGTTTTATCAGCCTCAGGTTTGATTAACTGAGGCCGTTGCTGTTGTGCCAGATCGACGGTTTCCCCGTTGCCTCCTATGGCATGCCGCGTATTTTCCAGTACGCTAAGCAATTGTTCAGGCTGAAGTGACTGTAATGCTTCTTTAACATGTCCTAAATACGGGTGATCTTTAAGGGCTGGATTACCAAATCGTTTTGCCTGATCGCTCTGCTTTTTTAACTCTGGCTGATTAAAATCCTGAACAGTGTTTAAAAAATCTTTATTGTCAAAGCTATCAATGCGTATATTCATTTATGTATCCTCTTTTAATATTTCCCTGGACGCCGAGTCCACTTCCTCACTATCTATTTCATCGAGTGCCAGTAGGTACGTGCTAGCCCGCTGATTTAACTCTGGATCAGCACAGCGTGCCGCGACGATTTCGAAACACTTTCGCGCTTGCACTGAGCGGCGTTGCATTAAGTTGCATTGCCCGGCATAGAACATAGGTCGGTAATCATCTTTGGAAAGAGAATAAGATAATGCATAGAAATCGATGGCTTTTTGATAATCCTTCTTGAGTTGGTAGACTGCCGCCAGTCCCATCGCATATTCAGGATTGTAAAAATCATAAATACACAAAAATCGAAACAATGACTCAGCGTCATTTAACTTACCGTGGTTATAAAATTCGTATGCTAGTTTATAAACATCATTCATTGTTTCATTTGAAACACCATTGATATCTTTCAATGTCGCACCACTCTGAATGGCCTGGATAAGGTTTTCAGCATATCCATCGACATCGCTTTCGTGAGCAAAATATTCTTCATCGCTGGATGATATATCATGCATACTTTCATTACTCATTCTTACCTCTAACATTGTTGACTGAAAATAATATAATAAAGCTAGTGGGTCTAAATGCAGGCAGTAAAGAGCATATAAAAATCATACTGACTGATTCAGAAAATTAATACAAAAAAAACGCACAAATTAAATCATTGCTATTAATCACGCGATTTATTTTCATCATCCTCATGAGGGAGATCCTGCCCTGGGCAACCCTGATTACTGGCTATGTTATCGGTTAATGGTGACGATCCCATTCCTGCAATTTCAACTTCACGTAACCAAATAAGAATATTCATAATTTCCATCAGCGCATCATCATAGAGGGAAACAAAGCTATGCTGCTTATAGTCTTTGTATATACTCCTAGTTAAGGAAATATAACGAATAACAGGGATACCATTTTTTTCAGCATACTTAATGGCAGCTCTGGCTTTCAGATTAATGACTCGCAATGCAATAAAGGGCAATGAGGCAACATCAGGATTAAAATAAATAGCAATCGCGATATGGGTTGGATTGGCTAAAACAACTTTAGAATTTCTAATCGCAGCCATCTCTTCACCGGATAGTATTTCATAATGAATACGTCGCCTTGCATGTTTAATTTCAGGATTACCATCACTCTCCTTATGTTCACGTTTGACCTCATGCTTATCCATTTTAAGATCTTTAGAATGTAAAAAATACTCAGCCATGATGTCAAACAGTACAGTAACGACCGCACAGGCTATAAATAGCAGAACCACGCGCCGAACCAATGCCAGCCATGTGCTTATCAATCCATTAATATCAGCCTGATAGAGTGACAGTACTGTTTTAAGATCATTATTAATCAAAAGATAACAAGTCAGTATAAAGATAGCCAGATACAACAGCGATTTAACTAACTCTTTTATTGTTCTCATACTAAACAGCTTTTTAAATCCTTCAACAGGATTTAACGCCTTAAAGTTTAGTTTTATCGCTTCTGTCGCAATCGAGAAGCGGGTTTGCAGCAAATTGGTGAAAATTCCTACCGTGCTACAAAGTACCACAACCGGTAAAATCATTTTAAATAAAATAATCAGCAGCTCTATTAAAAAATCATTAATATTTATACTAGCAGTGCGCAGTAATGTAGCGGTATAGATTAATTCGAAATCTTTAAAAAAGAAAAAACCTGTTAAGTAATAAACACCAGACACTAAAATGACTGTCGTTATCAGGTCTTTACTTTTAAAGGCCTGTCCTTTTTTGGCAGAGTCTTTGCGTTTTTTCTCAGTCGGTTTTTCAGTTTTCTCAGCCATGCGATATTACTCAGGATATATATCTTGCCAGATTAATCGTATGAAAAATTTCCATTGGTTTTTCAGCCAGTGCAATAAACCCATAGAGCAAAAAAATAGTGAAGGCGATAAAACTCTTAATGGTTAATGATAGTGAAAACGGATTTAACTGCGGGCAATAACGGGCAAAAATACCAAGTAGTAGCTCAGAGAGCATCATCACTACCAGTACCGGTGCGGCAAGTATAATGCTGCTCTGCACAACAACCATCAGCAAACCACCCAGTTCATGCCAACTAAATTTTGCGAAATCACTGCCTTGTGGAAATAAAATATAACTCTGCACCATTGATGCTATCAGCAGTTGCATTCCACCATTCACAAAAAAAATTGCACCAAATGCAAAATTCATAAAGCCCGATAATACAGAACTTTGAACTCCATTGACCGGATCAATACTGTCACTTAACGTCGCGCCTCGTTGATTATCCAGTAATTCACCTATACTGGTTGCAACCCAAAAAGGAATACAGAGTGTCAATGCTAATAACAAACCTACTATAAACTCTTTGACTAATAAAATAAACCAACCCTGCTCTGGCTCAATAACATGGCTAAAATAAGGCCATAAGCCAATAATGGTAAGTGCAATAAGGGTATTTTTAATGACAATACCCGATAGTACACGCTCACCGAGGATAGGTAACAGATAAAAAACAACTGAAAGCCTGGCATATGACATAACAAAAGTTAATATACTATGTTGAAAATTCAAATAAAGAGAGACCAACAGCATAGCGATATCTCCTAGCGAAACGCCAAATTAAATGCCTCAGAGGTAAAATTCATCATTTCAGCTGAAAACCACCCTATCAGCATAAAAATACTTGCGAAAACGGCTATCATCTTTAAACCAAACGGTAATGTTTGCTCCTGAATTTGCATTACTGTCTGAAATAGACCAACAATAATGCCCACCACGGTTGCACAGGCTATCGGTATAGCCGTTAATTTCAAAACAACTATCAGCGCGGAGTTACCAATAAATAATATATTGTTCATATAGTCATCAGATCTGCATATTGTGCGATCAATCCTTTTGTCAACAGACTCCAGCCGTTCATGGCAACGAACAAAATCAGCTTGATAGGGATAGATATCGTCACTGGACTCATCATCATCATTCCTAGTGCCAATAAAATGCTGGAAACCACCATATCAATAACCACAAAAGGAACATAAAGATAAAATGCAATTTTAAAAGCACTCTGTATTTCACTTAATGCGTATGCTGGCATTAAGGTCATCAATGGCAAGGTACTCAGTTCATGATCCTCAACCACAATGTCAGTACTATCCTCTTGCTTTTGTACTTTATTAAAAAAACGGATAAGCTCATGGTCTGAATAATGAACAAGATAATCTCGGTAGCTCGCCAGACCTTGCCCCATAAGCTGAGTCACCGATTTACTATTGTTAAAATCAATGTTATTAGACTCAATGTAACCCGATATTTTTTGGCAGATAGGCATCATGACGAAAGCCGTCAGGATAATGGCCACACCATTCAGCGTTAATGTTGATGGAACTTGTTGAATACCAAGGGCATTCCTCACCATAATCAGCACGATAGAAAACTTGATAAAACAGGTGCCCCCTGCGATAATAAACGGCAGGAGTGTGAAAAAGGAAACCAGGACAATAAGGGAAATATCGTTATTCAACATCAGCCAGGCCCGTCATGACATCCTTATCGGTAGCAATTTGATTGACCTCGACTGCAAGCCCCCCCTCTTCCAGCAGGACTAATTCACCTTGCGCAAATAGCTTTCTGTTTAAATATACTCTTACTTTTTTTTCAATATCAGGCTTCAGTGAAAGCAGGGTACCAACATCGATGGCATCTATCTCATGAAGGGATAACGTCGTGCTATCTAATACAAATTCGACATCTACCGGCAGCATTGCCCAATCGAGTAAAATGGCCTCTTCTCTACGTTCAATCCCTTGATTTTCCATTATAGACTCCTCCACGATAACCTCATTGCTTTCAAGGTATTTAAAATTGAATAATTTATAGTGACCGATATATATTCCCGGTGCAAAAATCCCGATACGCAGCAAATCTCCAGGCTTAATACTGGCTAAATCGGATAACGCCATCTGACTACTGCCTAATTGATAACGTAATGCAAAGGGTAACGTTAATAGCACAGGACTTAACTTTAGCTGCCTGTCACCGCCGGTTGGCCAGCTATCGCTTAAAATCCCGCAGGGCTTCGCGGCCAGCGATAATAATTTTTTTGGTAATACATTCTCCAGAAGACTGACCTGGATAACATTCCACGCTTCATCTTCTATAAAAAAACTTAGCTGTAAGCTATTAAGCCAGCGAACCAGATACGATAAGGGAACCTGTTGCCAGGGTATTCCCGGTAAATGTGCATCCATTGATTGAAGCCATGTATCAATATCTATATAAGCTGAGGTCTGTTGCTGACTGGCATTAGCAAGCTGCAGCGAAAGATACCTGGCCTGCTGAGAGGGGCTCACAACCTGACGCTGTGGATATCGGGCTGCGCAACGATGTAATGCCCCATCGCGACGATTAGTCATACGCAGGTGTTGAAATAAACTCATTCCACATCCTCTTCCTGATTATCATTATGTTGAGGACGGTGGTGCCCCTCACCTTCCTGGTATGGATCCCGATACGGATGCAATAACTGAGGTGAAAAACCAGAAAGCTGGTGTATTTGCCTGGCCAGCATTTCAGCCGCCCGGCTATCTGAAGGCAGCAAGGTTAGCGCCCCTTCACGTTTAGCGGCAGCTGGAATTGAGACCATAACGGAATGTTCCCCCGTCCATTGCTGAAATTGATAATGTATATTTACCGAACGGTCCGCTTCCTTCTGGTTGATAACATTTCGTGTTTTATCCATCCCCGACTGGTGGGACAGGGTAGGCAAAGGCAATTGAGGCACTTGATTATTTTCTGCCCTATTTTTTCCCGGCGGGGAGCGGCTTTGGCTGGTATCTATAGCAATCAAAAGCGGCGTTATGGCTAGTTCATCCGCTGGCCACTGTTTGCCAAAGACACTTTCCCTGGGATGATGAAATACCTCGTTCATTTGTTCGCTATTGGTCATGAGCGCCTGATTCAATACCTTACCCATGGCAGGCTGTTTCTCTTCATTACTGCCCTTTTTAATCAGCTGATAAGTCGTTTTTAAGCTTATATGCCCACTCCGCTTTTTGAGTATATTTTCCCCAGAGGCTGTTTTGTGACTCTGCTGTTTCACTTCACTATCAATAGCCGCAACGCTGGCTTTTAATATATTCGTTTTCTCATATAAGTTATAAAAGCAAACAGGGATGGTTATCTCTAAATAATTATCAGGATCTATAGCAGCCCTTTTTTTTCTGGTTATTATATGATTACCGTGTTTATCATCACTTTCATCGACATCATCATAATGGTGAGTATGGATCAGATGATTATCAGAAATATTTTTTATCATATACCGCTAACTCCTGTAATTCGTTTTCCATATCATTATCACGACGCCGTGCCTGCTCTCTGCCTAACTGCTTGAGTTGATAGGTTAGTTTGTGATGTTTTTTATCCAATATCCCTTTGCTGAAACTGAGCTGTTGTAATTTATGACGCACGGTTTGCAGCTCATCTTCTAATAATGATATTTGATGATAGATAAGTTGCTGATGAGCGATCAGTGCTCCCTGTCGACGAATTCCTTTATATAAATCGCTACGTTCCATAATCCCTGAAGGCGTCAGACTTTTAATTTGTTGATTTGTATAAATGAACTCATGTCGGTGCTGTTCAATTTTATGATTAATGTGCCGTAATTGACTCTCCATATGGATAATATCTGTCATATTCAATAGTTGCTTTTGTTCGATCATGAGTACAAACTCACGGCATTTATGCAAAACACTCATTCAGTTTCTCCAGACAGTCTTGCATACTTACACTTTCATCCATTGATTGTTTGAGAAAATCGTTCATAGATTCTCTTTTATCAAATGCAATATCATTTTGCGTATTCTCGCCGCGGCGATATTCACCTAAATCAATAAAGAGTTGCATCTCTTTTTGCCTGACTAATAAATCTCTAAAATGGCTAGCAGCTCTCTGATGTTGATGACTGGTGACTTTACTGAAGGTACGACTGATACTCTGTAAAATATCTATTGCAGGAAAATGCCCTTGGGAAGCCAGTTTTTTACTCAAGTAAATGTGCCCATCGAGAATGGATCTGACCTCATCCCCTATTACGTCAGACTCGTCTTCATTCTCTATGAGTACTGTATAGAAAGCAGTTATCGATCCCTGGATAAAACAGCCTGGGCGTTCAAGTAATTTTGGTAATGCTTCAAACACAGACGCAGGATAGCCACGGCGGGCAGGAAACTCGCCGAGAGTCAGGGCTACATCGCGCAGAGCACGGGCATAGCGGGTAATTGAGTCAATGAATAACATCACATTTTTTCCTTTGCCGCTAAAATACTCCGCTACCGTTGAGGCTATTTGTGCAGCATTACAACGTTCAATACAGGAGCGGTCTGAGGTGGCATAAATGAGGATTATCTGCGCTGCACGCGCGGATTTGCGCAATTCTTCAACACATTCGGTGACCTCGCGTCCGCGCTCGCCAATCAGGCCAATAACATAAATATCCGCTGTCGCATGGTTAATTATCATACTCATTAACGAAGTTTTACCGCAGCCTGCGGCAGCGAAGATGCCAATACGCTGCCCCTTGCCACAGGTAAGCAACCCATCTATCGCTTTTATGCCGGTACTCAGCGCAGAGTGAATAGGCTTACGCAGGGTGAAATCTCGTGGTACGGCATGAGTATTCATACTTGTTTCAAACTTACCGCTGGCCAGTGAACGATTATCTAACCGTCCACAAATGTTACCGGTTGCATCAATGATCGCACCTGCCATATTCTCGCTGACATTAATTTGAAAGAGTTTACCTGTCGGCAACAATACGTTAGCCCGCGAGAAGCCTTGATTATCATTCAGCAGGCTTAATATCGTATGATTTTTATTAAAGCCTATAACCTGTGCACTACCTATGACTTCAGGGTCTAATATTGAATGCTGAATTTCACATATTTCACCTATTTTTGTGCCAGGCAAGTGCGCCTCAATGATATTCCCTTGAATCCGTAATGGATGGGCGAGATGAACGAAACAATGTGCAACCATTTATCTGCTCCTGACGACTATGCTAAAACCGTACGATAATCCTGTAATATTGTTAAATAGTTATCCAATAATTTTAAGAAACTTTCAGGTGATTCTAAAAACTCTTCTTTAACCTGGGCTCGCAACTCAAGATTATCACTTACGGTATACAAACAAGGCTGGCCACAATAGAATAGTTCTTCATTATGATTCAGCATTATCGGAAACAAATTGCTACTGGCATAGGTTAGTGTTGAAAGATTATAATCACCTAGTTTAGCCCACACCCAAACCTGCCCCTCATCCTCACAAATATTAATTGTAGGAATATCATCTTTCATATTAAGTGAGATAGTTGAATGATTACTGAGATTTCTATCAATAGCATTTGCAAGCCCTGCTTCTTTTAAAATTAATGAAAGCAAAGCAACCAGATCATATTTCATATTATTTCCCTATTATTTATCAAGTGAGCCAACAACATCTACTTCAATACCGCTGGATATTTCACCAAATGATAATACTTCCATTTCAGGATAGGTACCTTCGATAATTTTTTTCACAAACCGTCTGATATCCAGCGACACCATCATGATAATATCACGGGCACTCATGCCGTTGGCAATGAGGGATGTCTCCAGGCATTTCATGATACTTTCAGTTTCTGCTGGCGGTAAGTTGATAAATGTACCGTTTGACGTTTGTCTTATCCCACTGCGAATATCATTTTCCAGTTCATGGGACATAACTAACGTTCTTATTCTACCATTTGTCGAAAAGCGATTTGTTATATAACGAGCCATAATGCCTCTTACATGTTCAACCAGCATAATAGGATCTTTCTCTTTTGGTGCCCATTGCACTAACGCTTCAAGAATAAGACGCATATTTCGTATTGATATTCTTTCCTGCAATAGACGCTGAAAGACTTCGGTAATACGCTGTACGGTATTACTGCGATAACATTCCTTAAGTAAGTCAGGATATTTTATCTCCAGATCATCAAGCAATGTTTTCGCTTCCTGAATGCCGAAGAATTCCGAAATGTTATGAACAAGTAAAGTCGAAACGCAGGCGTAAAACTCATCGATTGCATCCCGGGTATAAAACCCTAACTGCTGCGCTTTTAAAGTCAGCTTGTCTGGCAGCCAATAAGTATTTTCGGTCGGAGTCTCTATCAACTGCACCGCAGGTTCAACAATCTGTAGCTCGTCCCCGCGCAGTAACACCTTACTCATGCCAGGAATGATGGAGTATGAAGCAACCTCTATTTCATTGATAGCTACGGACAGGCGCCCTTGCTGAACCTTTTCATCATAATTCATCACCACCTCTGGTAGCCTTACGCCATACTCCACAAAAAAATTGCGTTTTAATAGCGATGAGAAATTATGTTTCTGAAAATAAGACTCATATCCTTTCCACGCGGTAATTATCAATGGAATAGCCTCTGGTATATATTCACCATCAATAATCACAGGTTTGGTTTTTAGCTGACTAGCATCTTCTGCTATTTCACCTCCAGCAGTCTGAGCGCGATTTTTCTTCTCTTTCCCGCTATCCTTGAAGTAACTGATTAACAATATACCGGCCAGAACTAAAAATACCGCTAAAGGAAAACCCGGTAGCAAGCCAAGAGCAATCGCCAGAATCGCAGTAATCAACAGAATAAATTTATTAGAAAACATATCCTGTATAATTTTAGAACCTAGATTATTATTTTCATTATTATTGACTCTGGTCACTATCATACCACCACTTATAGAAATAAGCAGGGCGGGAATCTGCGCAACCAGTGCATCACCAATAGTCAATAAAGTAAATACAGACATAGCATGTGTGACATCCATACCATGCTGAAATACCCCGACTGAAACACCGCCAATAAGGTTAACAAAGATGATGATGATGCCGGCAATGGCATCTCCTTTGATAAACTTCATTGCCCCATCAAGGGCGCCATATAATTGACTTTCGGCCTCGAGATCACGTCTGCGTTTTTTAACTTCATTTTCATCGATGACTCCGGCTTTAAGATCGGCATCAATACTCATTTGCTTACCCGGCATCGCATCGAGAGAAAAGCGAGCAGCGACTTCGGCAATACGCTCAGAACCTTTAGTAATGACAATAAATTGAACAATTGTTACAATAAAGAAAATGACGAAACCGACGACTAAATTATCGGCAATAACAAACTCACCGAAACTAGCAATGATTTCTCCGGCATCGGCATCTGCCAGAACCAAACGGCTGGTACTGATAGAAATAGCCAATCTGAATATAGTACTTATCAATAAAATTGATGGAAATGTTGAAAAGTCCAGTATTCGTGTAATATAAAATGAGCCAAGAAATATCAATAATGACATGGTTAAATTGAGGCCAATCAGAAAATCGACCAAATATGTTGGCAGCGGTATTATCAACATGACCACAACCATAATCATAATGACCAGGATGATAAGTTCCGGTCGCTGTCTAATTTTATCAATAAAATATTTTAACATAGCAACCCAAAAAAATTATAAAATGATTATTTATTGACAGTTAGATTTCACCAGAGGTCTAATGTTGACTCTCTTTTGTATAGTAAAAGCATGAGCGCTGACAACAAGTCATGTATTAAATTTTTTAAGACCTGGTCAGAATATAAAAAATCAGGAGTAGCATCAAACACATTCTTAAACACCTGAAATGTTATTGCTCTCTGAGCAATTAAAAGCCCGGACATATATTCTTCGTTAAATTCATAAAGGGCTCGTTTAAAATTATCAAAATCGATTAAACCTGTCATATATATATTAATAATATAGGATTCATCAACTCTACTGGTATTATTTTTTATTTTTTCAATAAACCTTAAACTATTTAAGCCATTAATCATTGATTGATAGCGTATGTAACACTCTTGCCTCAGATAATTTAGCGCTGAGCGTACCAAATTCTGCAAAATGTATACCAGGTTGATTTGATTTGATATCTGCAATAAGCGCAGATAAAGTGAAAGCCAGTAAGCGCTTTCTATTTTCAAAGCCATATTCATCAATCCAGTCCTGATAAATAAATGACACGGGTATATCCAATTCTATAAAGCGAAGATAGCTTTTGCGTAACCCCTTTGCCGTGAGTATTCTTGCGTGATCATCATGGGTAAAACGTCTGGCTAATCGGCTAACATTGATAGCTGATTTCATTTTTTTAGTATCGCAAAACTTTTCCAGGTCGGCGATAATTTCTTTTATTTTTTTCTTTTGTAGTTCTGATAATTTCCGACTTAACAATAACTCTCGCAAAGCACACATTAGATCGCTATCATCAGGAAAAAGACTTCGCGAATAATTTAAAAAAGGCGATGAGTCAGGATATTTAGAGATATTTTTAATAAGCAGACCTAACTTCTCTTCCGCCTTATCTTCAAGTATTGATGACTCAAAATCATGCTCTGGTAGATAAGTTTTACGCCCTGCTTTACCCAGCCGGCCAAATAAACTCAATAAATCAGCCATCTCCTCTGAATTGGCGTCAATTTCATCTTGCAGATTAATAGCGTCAAACTCTGCTCCATCATCAGGACTGGTTCTTGTTTGTTTATCTGGATATAATGCCAGCCCACGGGCATTATGACGATTAAAATCTATTATATTGGTAGAGCGAATAACCATATATTGCTCCTTCTATTACATCATTGTTTTACGCAGCATTGACACTGTCGATTTCAACGTCACGTCATCCCCACTCGTCGTCTGGCCCAACACTGATTTTTCTGGCGCACGACCTTGCCAGGTCTCGCCATTAACCAATAGCCGGGGTTGAATTAAAAATATACGCACCATTTTCTTTTGGCTAACATAGCTATAATCAAATAATCTGCCTAGCAGCGGTATATCTTTTAATAATGGTATACCGGCATTGTGAAATTCATTCTGGTCACGGCTATATCCGCCAACAAGCAGGCTAAAACCGACAGGAACACGGGCTTCAGTGCTGATTTGAGTATTTTGTACAATCGGCAAACTATCAATATATTGAT
>Ga0153936_100144_pt1 | contig 17093 bp, 26 predicted proteins | sample TSNJ020MetaG_FD_102272 | JGI IMG/M metagenome (GOLD analysis project Ga0153936, IMG submission 102272) | Attine ant fungus gardens microbial communities from New Jersey, USA - TSNJ020 MetaG | ecosystem: Host-associated > Fungi > Mycelium > Unclassified | place: USA: New Jersey, Wharton State... | reverse complement strand
GAGACTTATTTTGAGAGAAATCACCCTCTGTCAGTGCACTAGTCACTGATGTCTCTCTTGGACAGAATTTCTGACCTTTTGCTCCTGGGCGCAGCTATATACTGAGCTTCTGAGTATCTGGAGTGCCTGAGACTCGTCAAGAGGGGAGATAACACGTAAAGTGCTAACCATCAATTTGGGATAGTAAAGGAAGCGGTAGCCAAAAGTCATAGCGATCGGGGCGGATTGTCCACCGACTTACAGCCGCCGAGCTTTGCTTCTTGAAACCCGGCTAAGACAAACCCGGCTCTAGAGCTTTGAGATAAAGTATGGGGATGAAGTAAGTGCGACGTAAGTTGGCCATTCTATAGGACCAAGGACGCTATATAGCTCTGATGTTGGTGACGTCCAATTGATCTCTCTTTAATGCCCTTTCTGGTTTACATCTTATTTATCAATGCAGCAGCAGTTTTTGCTGCCAGACCGACCCGTACTGTAGACCTTGGCTATGCACGTTATGAGGGTTTCTTGAACACCGACAGTGGAAACATAAACTTTCTGGGTATCCGTTATGCGGCAGCTCCGACCGGTAAGGCTTGTGATCTCAATCTGTGTTTCATTATTATTGAGGTGTCGTTCAGGCACCCTTCGCTGGAGGGAGCCTCAAACTCCCTCACCCACACCTGGCGTTCTTTCAGCGAAGAAACTTCCCAATAGATGTTGGCAGTCGTTGTATGAGGACTTTGGTGTCCCTTACACTCCTCCTGAGGATCAAAAATTCGACGTAACGGACGAGCGTCAGGACGTCATGTCTCCGCTCAGCACAGATATCATACGCAGCAGCCGTCAAGAAGCTCTTTATGAGATTCCACCACGATCCGAGGACTGTCTTTTTCTCAAGTAGGTGTTAATGTTTGGAACGTCGGCTTCCTGGGCTCTAACGATCACGTCACCGGTAGCGTTGCAACGCCTGCCAATGGAAACGGAAGCCTTCCAGTTATTGTCTGGATTCATGGGTTCGTGTATTGTTCTCAGTCCTATGTTTTCTGATATCAAGTTTAATTTTCAGGGGAGCGTACCTATTCGGAGGCGCTTATCAGTTCAACGGAGAAGACCTGGTTCGTCATTCAGGAAGTAACGCAGTTGTTGTCGTCCTCCAATGGCGCATGGGCGTTTTTGGTTTCCTTTCGGGTTCCAAGGTGCGCGATGGCGGTGTTCTTAATGCGGGTCTTCGTGGGTAGAGTTTCAGAAGCCGGATGGATCCACCTGATCATACAAAGCTAGTCGATCAACAGTTTGCCCTCGAATGGATCCAAAACCACGTAGGTGCCGTTCCAGTTCAGTCAGCATCCTCAAGACTCATGCAGATTTCCCTAGATTCACAAATTTGGAGGAGACCCTTCGAAAGTGACTCTGTGGGGAGAGTCGTGTGGTCGGTTGTGTTATTTTGTCTTCTCTACCATCTGTTTATCTTTATTTGATTGAGGTGCTGGTTCTGTGATTCAACACCTCGTAGCGAACGATGGAAACACGCAGCCCAAGCTTTTCCGTGCGGGGATCGCCAGTTCATCCTATCTTCCGCCTCAATACACGTACAACCACAGTATCATCGAGGTAAGGCTCTATCCGAATAGACTTGTCAATCTTGTGGACGTGTTACACTAGGAAGTTTTTGAATGGGTTGCTGAAGAGGCGGGGTGTGTATGATTTCGTCTTACAAAGAACACTGAGAGAATATGTACTTGTTTATGCAGTTGTACTTCCGCTCCGGACACGTTGACCTGCCTACGTCAAGCAGATGTCAATGTCCTTCATCAAAGCACAGTGGATATCACTTTTGGCCGGCGTCATGGACACGCTACCTTCATTCCCGTCGTAGACGGTACATTCATTACCGACCGCTCGACTGTACTTCTGAACAAGGGAAAACTCAACACTGTGTGTACTGTTATTCCTATTGACTTGATCCATTGATTCCAGGATTCTGTCTAGGATAAAATCTTAGTGGTCGTTAACCGGAATGAATCAGCGCGTCCAAACCTCGTCGATCCCAAAGCTACATATGTAGTTCCAAAGTACATCGCGGACTTGTGGCCAGAGCTTACACCAGAGCAGATTGAACAAGCTTCGGTCCTTTATAAAGACTTGGGATCTCCACTTGAGCAGACTATTGCCATCAACAGTGAATGTGAGTGAAGTCTGTCAAATTGCAGAGGACTGTTTTAATGAGCATTTGCGTAGCAATTTTTGTCTGCCCCTCCTACTACTTGATCCGAGCTCTTAAAGGCAAAGCATGGATGGTAATGCAAGATTTTCAGGCATTTGCTGATGCTTGTTCTTATCCTGGATATAGGGTCTACTTGCTGTCCCTCCCGCATATCACCTGGACGATTTTGCCTACTATTTTGACACGTGCGCACTCTGCTTATATCCAGCATGCGTTCTTGAACTTATACTACCTCAGCTCACCCATTTTAGTCAACACCTCCGAACCCTTCACCGACCCTGTGTTCAAAATCAACTTCGCTGAATCGTACCTGAACTTTGCTCTTTCTCTTGACCCTAATGTCAAGTGGGATCCTATAAACACCCTACCTCAATGGCCCAAGTGGAATGAAACGTATCATCAGGAGATGGTTTTCAATAAGACTGAGACCGATCAACCTTCGTTCAAGGTCCTGTCAACTCCTGATGAGCTCATCACCCGTTGCAAGTAAGTTCCGCTAAATTTCTCAAGATCGTATTCCAATGCTGAGATCTCTGAAAGTTTCTGGGCAAGCATCACCGCGAACACCTGGCAATAGACAGCTGTTATCACTAACCACCCAAAATACAATCATGTCTTAAGAGAACTGTTTTACCATACACACAAGGTGATTGTGATATAAGATTGAACCAATAGAAAAGGAAAATGTAGAGAATCAGCTTCAAGATCGTAGCATAGTAGTTGGCAGAAGGCTTGAGTTTTGACAGTGTGTGGGCTATGAAAGAGGTCTAAAATCGATTTGGGAAAGCGATGGAGCATAACAATTACAGAGCCAACCATAGTGGCATTTGCTTCACATTGAAAATGGGCGATAGTGCAATTGATAACAGTCTTCATATTTGTATTCACATATTAATTCATTTCTGAAACATGACCTCTTTCTTATTACAGATACAATTATTGAAACACTATCAAAATTTTCAGTCTCTTCCAGTATTGCCTTGAAACAATCCCATTTTTCAAAAGAAAATCAGTTGAGTCTGAAAAAAATTAAGAGTGTTAATTACCAGCACCCTGTTGATATAGTCTCAAAGATCCTGCGACATTTTCTTTCAAAATTCTTTGAAGATGAGCCAGGCACATCCTCTAAGTAGCAAAGTTTGCACTGGTGGGGCAAATCAGGGTACACGAAGAGAAAGCCGAGGACAGGACTACCTCAGATGATGGATTAAACAGAATTAGTCGGTCTTCTTAGGTACAATATCCCAAATTTGCTCTCTAATAACCCAAGGTCCATCATACCACATCCTCTTCTCAAACACAAGGTACTGCACCACGTGACGTATCTTCGCTGGAACCCGTCCAACCCGTCCATTCACGCAAACAGAGCCTTCCGCTGGTTCGTGGAGAGGGTTACCTTCGCGATCATAGATCTCGAGGCTCTGAAATTCTGATTTAAGAGATGATACAAGTGAGAAAAATCCTTTTGCACCTGTTCAGTGTCGAATTTAACTAGAGCGTGTACCATTAAACGGTTCCCAAACTTGGGCGCTTCGGAAGCTAGATATCCATCTGTGGAGCGTAGAGAGACAACTTGAGTCGGGTTTATTTCTCGGTGCAAACGCCAGAAATAGGAACAGTCGACTTTGTGCTTCTTCTGGGCGGCCAAGGTCTCAGAGGCGAAAGAGTCTGTTGTCAGTCGCTTGATTTCTTTCAAGTTATTCCTAAGATAGACCAAACGCATCACACCGATAACATGTTTTGTTATAGAAATTGATACACACTTGGCAATAGCAGTACATAGATCTTTGTAAATTTCCAAGCACATCTGTCGAGTTGGAGCAAGCCAGCTCGTTGGTCTTGTTGACGTGGTACCAAAGACGCGTAATGGCCATAGGAAGAACTTTCTGGAGAAACTATCACTGCGAGTGTTGACACCTGGCAAAGCATTTTCCTTCGCGAGGGCTACCAAACTAATCATGTTCTTCACATCATTCTGACGATTTTTCCAGAATTGGTACCAAATTGTTTTGAGGCCATTCGATCGAAGTCGCGGATTGACGATGGTACATGGGATCATAACATCTTTTCTTGGTGAACCGACAGGTGTGTGACTGACTATGAATGCAAAAGAGGTGAACGTACCTAATGATTGTACTTTCTGGCCCCAAATATCTGTAGTTGGAATAAGTGAAGCATATCTTTGAAAGGCTTCGAGGTCTCGTATTTCATCTTGAAGAGCAGCCTCCGTTCCTTTTTCTAGATTTGAATCGCCCTTTCCGACAGTTCCTCTACCAGAGACGTCTGAGCGTTTTGCGGATTGCGAATTGAATCTTTTTGAAGCGGGATCGCCTGCATGCCTTGGGTTGGAGGTAGGGGACAAGCGTTTCGATGATGTGGTTTTCTTTGCGGTAGCCGGTGGCCAATTTTGGTTAATCGTTTCACCGACCACAGATGTATACAACCGTCGGGTGGTAACGCCTGCAGCAGAAAAGATAGCTGAACGGGTAAGGGAGACGAGGTATGTTCTCATTGGAAAAGAAAATGTCATCGGCCGAGGTTTAGGTAAATGTTTGTTGATATTTGTCAACGACATCCGTTTTGCCGAATACTGTCGTAAACGTTTTGCTTCTTGTCCACTACTTTCATCATGCCTGTGCGTAGTGTTTTTTTCTCCTCATAGCTCATTGACTGATTTCCTTTTATAACAGCGTCAATCCCGTTCTCGCACTGCTGCTCCTCGTGCTGCTCCTGCTCCTGCGCCTGCACAAACTCGTAGTGCTTCCACAGCTGCCGCACCTCCAAACAGTTACTCCCACACACCCGCCCCTGCACCTCCTGCGGCTGCCACTACCTCAGCTAGCTCGTCTAGCCAGCCTGGTCTCCTTTCACAAATGGCTGCTACTGCCGGTTCCGTCGCGGTTGGTTCTACCATTGGTCATGGCATTTCCAGCATGCTCTTTGGCGGGGGAGGACAGGCTGCTCCAGCTCAGGAGGCCCCTGCTTCTGCGCCACCTGTCCAACACCAACAAGCACGCGGTATTAGCTGCGAGGTTCAGGCCAAGGGTGAGTTCATTATACTTGGCTATGTCTTTCAACTGATGAGTTTTCGGACCTGCAGAATTCACCGATTGTCTTGGCAAGGCCGATTATCCTTCGTGCACATGGTACCTTGAGCAGCTTAAGGCTGTAGGTATTTAGCCAATTCCTCTCTTGATGTTGCTAATTACTTTGTCAAGTGCCAAGCCGCTGCTGCCCCGTATTAAAGCATCCAATATTTGGTGTCCTATCTCTTCAATAGCATCTCCATAGATGGCGGCAGAAAGATACTGGATTACCTAGCCACGTGTCTGGTATTTGATATACAATATATACAACACCTCCCCTTGGGCGATGTTTGAAGTTAAATTCTGAGATGTCCTAGGCATGTACAGTATAATACAGGTGTTTTGAGAGGCCATTGAAAAATGCACCCCAATGAATATATAATTTCTCTGATTTCATACGTATTTATTTGAACAAGCCAAACCATTTTGTGGCAGCACTATCACAATCATACTCGTGCAGCACAGCTGTAATCCTTGCCATAAAAATTTGGATAGAGATATGATTGATTACACTCAACCAATATGATATATATATGGTTATGAAAAATGTGGGTGATGCTATTTTAAGGATCTAGCTCAATTTATGACCTTGCAAATGGCGCGGGGGGAAGACTACGCCAAGCTGAACTTTAAATGTATAAAATGTATACTAATCGAAGAATGCGGGTAGTTTGAGTTCAACAGCCAACACTACGACCTAATCCAACAATCAGGTCCTAGCCAGTCCTCAAGCTTCCAAATAATCAAGCCTTTTACTTTTGCAGTGAGTTCTCTTGAGCCTTTCTTTTGCCTCAGCCTCAGCCTCAACCTCAGTCTCAGCCTCAAACATAAGATCCCAGCCGAGTCCCTGAGTCTTGAGGAAAAATGTTGCCAGAGGCCCTTCATGTTCGGTATCTTGATGATGTCTGCAGGATCCTGGTAAATCTATATTGTTCTTCATGCACTATCTGCTAAGTGTGCCTTCCACAGAGCACCAATGTCCAAAAAAATAGAACTGCTCCAGAGAAGCAATGAGAGAAAGAGAGGATACAGCCAGGAAGAGAGCAATAAGTTAAAAAAACAGAATTGAACATACAATGAGGTATTCTAATCGGACAAACACGCAAGGCGAGGCACAAGTCTACACACTGAGTTTGAACTCTGAGATTTTACCCTCGTAAAGTTCCTCAGCGGATCAAAAAAGTCTGTAATATCGAGACGGCACAAAATACTCCACATGCGAAGAAGCCGAGAGGGTACCCAGCGGGATTATCCAGGATACTGAGAGCCCAAATCTGTCACATCCCATGAGTGAATGAGGGATTGGGATTCGTTTCATCTGAGAAAACGTACATAGCCACCCAAGCTCGGGCCTATACATCGCGCCAGACTGACAATGCTCTGAGCCACGCCATTTGCGTATCCTACCGCATTCGGAGGAGTCACTTCAAAGGATTTAAGTGCATTTTCACTTCGAAAACCCACAAGACTCTTACTGTAGTTTAATAAAATCGAGATAGCAGTATAGCAAAAGGTGGATCCGCAGTATCGCAGGGCCCTGAATTCCGTGATCAGAAGGTGATGATAGCGATAGTAGTGTAATCACTGTTCACTTACGTGCTAAGAACTAGTGCTGTTGGCTCAAGTTAGGACAACAAACATCGGAAAAACCAGCAAGAACTTGCCCGTCATGAGGATGAAATTACCGTCGTTCGACGAACTCGCAAAGACACGGTATAGAACAACAGAAAGGTAGGATGGGACAAAGAGGACAGATCCAACGCGATACATGGCGAGATGAGAGAACCGTCCACGAGGGGGTCTTCATTTGAATCAGTAACAATCACAACAGCGCGTGCTCAGCCTTACCCAAGATTACTAGGTAAAGAAAGATATAATAAGTAAACTTGCGTTCCAAACTAACTATGAAACTAAACTCACGGATAGAGGTAAAACTGGTAAGCAATCTGAGCAAGGCACATCAGAGCAACTGTAGAGCAATGCACCCGAGCAGGTAAATCATGAGTAATGGGCAGGCTTATGACGTACTCAGTTGTGCAAAATGTCCTGCGTTGAGGTTTAAACCTCCAGCCGGGTAGTCCCTGAACGAAGTGAGATTCACAGTCTTGCCATTGCGATAAGACATACGTTACTAAGTAGGACATGAATATTTGATCGTGGGTGGTTGTGTGCAGGGCGAGCATCCCGTACTGGATGATCACAGCGATCGGAAGGAGGGAAGTTAAGGACGGCAGTTTCTCCATCAGAGCCTCAGCATCAACCTGAGTGCCAGAAAGAACACCTTCCCCCTCGGCAGTTGAAGCTTCATCGTTACTTAATCCAAGCCGTTGAACATCAAGAAAGGCTGGTGGAGTTTTGACTCCTGGATGGGAAAATATACTTGGAACGGTGCTAGACAGACGGCGAGAAGATGCGAGTCCCGAAATCGAGGTTGTAAGAGCCCGTGAGATGGACCTTTGATGAGGAGAAGTGAGATGGGAAGAAATGTGAGAAGAAGGTGCACCAGCGAAGCTAGGGCGGTGTGACGAGCGTCGTGTCGGAGAGATGTTTTGTGCTATACGTGATTGAGAAAATCGCCGACCTCGAACTGTCGAAGTTGGTGTGGTGTCTTCTTCATTGATCAAAGGATCTCCGAGATCGAAAGAATCAGCGGAGCCAGTTGAGTCCATTCCTTCATCCTCGTCTGTTTCAAAAGGATCCTCGTTGTCAACATTCATAGCTGCAGCAACCCACAGATCTGCAATATTCGTTACGGCATTTTCATTCGCCATCAACAGTCTTTGTGCAAAATTGAGATCTGAGCCATCACTCAATGTTGTAGAGTCAAGGCCACTGGTTCGCCCCCGCGGAAACGAGCTCGCGAAGCTGGATTTTCTCGCTGTGATGGTGGGAGCATTGCTAGAAAGTCTACGACGATGGTCACTACCATAACCGTATGCGGACCCATTAATACGACTTGACCGTGGAAAAAATTGTGAGCGGTCAAGTTGTGGCTGTGGCGAGCCCATGGGAACAGTAGGTTGCATGGTCGGCGATAACAGTTGAACACGAGGAGCTCGTGAGGCAAAATAGACGGAAAGTCTCTGAGAGACTCTTTGCATGAAGGGAAGAGGCTCTGATCGCTCGAGGATTGGACTTGGAGGGTTGGACTCTTCTTCAGGAATAGTAGGATGAATATTGAGTTTCTCAGTAGAAAGTCGGATCGTCCCCTCTCTAGGTCCTCCGTCACGATCAAGGAAAAGGCCAAGAAGACCGCCTATGCCGGGGTAAGCATCATCAAGGTCAAAATTCAGACTGCATACCCAATAACATTATCAGAGCGGCGATTGCACAGGGAAGAAGGTAAGGGTAAGTTGTAAAAACTGAAGCGTCACCAAACACATCGGGCCATTTTGTAGCGGGCCGCTCGACTAGCGCGGGGTATTTAGCACGTCGAGATGGAACAAAGCTTTGAACATACATGAACCACCAATGACAGCCCCTGCAACACCACCGAAACCCCAGCAGAATCTAGTGCAATGAGATAGGTGGGTACATGGGAAGAAAACAATAACGTACCCGAGGATAGCATACGCCCTTCCCTCGTTGGTGGCATCCGTGACAAAGGCGACTGATCCACGCGCCACACCAACAGCTCCGGCAAAAACGCCCTGTGCGAGTCGTATAGCGATCGCTTGTTGCAGTGTTGTTGATGTCCCAAAAATGAAACAGGTGGCTGCACTACCTAATAGTGACAGTACAAGCACCACACGTCGACCATGCTTTTCGGCGACAGTAGCCTATGAACGAAGTATATGCAGCATTATGGCAGAGATAGGAGGAAATTGTCCTTACCCACAATAATGAAGTAAGAAATTGAGTCAGGAAGAACATCGATACTATATAGATAGTAAGCTTTGAAGTTGATCTGAATATAGAAGAAACTTCTGACCCAGAATGCCAGTCCAAAATGCGGCCTCTGAGTCATCAGACATCCCACCGAAACCTGTTGCATTATGAGAAAAAAATCCAAACGCCGACGCTTGGCCTACCTTTCACCATGAACAGTAAGAAAGGGGTGGAGACATTAGCGGACAGGAACTCTCCAAGCATGGTCTAGATATTGATGAGTAGATCATAACGGAGGCGTACAAATGTAATCCGTACAATAGAGAGCACAATCATTGAGAGGATAGGTAGAGGCGTTGCATATACTTCCCCGGAAGACTGCATGACTGTTGGCACAGGAGGGCGGCCCACAGTACCTGGGGATGACGCCGAACTGCCCACGTCACCATCTCTGAGCCTGGATCGCAAAGAGCCATTCAAACTACCAAAGGATATACGTCCTAACATCCTACGAGCAAGGTTCGACTCGCTGGTGCTCGAGTTCTCCAGAGGGTCACTAGCCGGGTCCTGTATGCCGAAGGTGCGCACGGACCCAGACGGCTGGCGAATGCCAGGACTAACCATGAATGAAGCACGAGTAGACGACACAGTCAGAAGAAGCGGTGATGTGTTCGGTACCAATTGTATGTGCCTGCTTGACCCGATTAGGTCTTGTTGTCCGTCTGCTTATCATCTTTTCCAGACACAACTATCAGGCAATTGCGCCACTGGTTCCAACTACTCGCACAGAGGGGCATACTCTACATCAAATCTGGCCCAGTATCGGGTGTCTATCTGCTCCGAGTCATATATATCAATTTCAAATTACCTCCAGCTTCACCGGACTGAAAGCGTTCGATTGACTTTGCCAAGCCTGTCACTAGATCACCACCTTCAAAAAAATTTTCGACATGCGGTTGGAGTAAGGTATATGTACGACACAGGCCTGTATTCAGAGAAGCCCAAATCCCACTGAATTCCTTACAACCCGATGAAAGATATCTGTATACCTTTTCCTCGTTGGAGTCCGCCACCACCCACCGCCACATTCATCTTTTTCCTATCGACCACTCTCAGTCTACAGCCTATCCCGACGCATCAAAGAAAACATTTCTAGGTTTACGCATTGCTGATCTTATCTCGGCTACATCCGAACCGTATGGCTATTCGGTGATTTATAAGTCTTTTCACCCTTTTGTATATGGTTTCTTTCTACATATGGGCTGTTTGACTAGTACGAATGGAAGTCGAGCGGCCTGATTCTCACAAACTCCGGCCGCGCTACCTTGATTCAGGAACCTGAAACGCGAGGTTCAATACAAAAGTAAACCTCATGGATCAACTCGATTATTTATTTATGATCACCGTTCCCAGAAGCACTAGACCGATCCCACAATAGAGACAATAAAAAGGTATACGGACCGCGATCGAGCACCGTGTAATAAATTGATGAATTCTTTTTTAAAAAAAAGACAAAAAGGTCAAAGATAGAATGCCTAATCATACCGAGCAATGCTGCACACGCACCTTACTGGATCTCCCAAGCCACATTTGGATCGCATCATAGGCACATATTATTCTAAAGCATCTATCGACAATCTCGGATCTAGCCTGCGTGATGTTCACTAAGAGGCTTGACTCATGTGCAATCTACAGATCCGTATGCATGTCTTCTCTCTCGGCTGAGTGAAATGGCTTGAAGTCTTTTTCCACGACCTTACTGAATTCATTAGACAGAATCAGTATTGCAATCTGAACCGATCTCATGTGTTCCTATAAAGCGTGTTTTGGCTCTCCATCTGTCCCAACCTCCTTCCTCCTCTTTCTGGCTTTCGCCTACCAACACCAAATACACCAAATACCTTCTTTTATCCTTTGTCCCAACTTGCGTCATCCATGCTACCCGCAGCTGACACGACGTCACCTAAGTCATTCATTCTTCCTGACCTGGCCTCTCATTGTGATATCAAGTTGCGGGTCAACCGCCATCGAAAACAAATCACTGTTGAGACAAAAAAGTGGCTCTTCCACGGCGATAACCTCATAGGAGCCAAATGTGTCGCCTATCATGGACTCAACGCTGGCTTGCTGACAGCCATGACCTATCCCGATGCTGCATGCCCTCAACTGAGGGTGTGCAACGACTTCCTCACCTTCCTGTTCCATCTTGACAATCTTTCGGACGATATGGATGACCGCAGAACACGCAGCATCGGAGGTGTCGTTCTTAACTCACTCTATCACCCTTACACATATCAATCCAATATTCGTATCGGAAGGATGACTAGACAGTATGGGTTATCTGATCACTCAGTGTCACTAATTTGATTTGACTTTCTGTCAGCCTCTTTAAACGTATCATCCAAACATCATCTCCTGGAATGCAGCAGCGCTTCATTGAGACAATGGATTTCTTCTTTCAAAGTGTAACTCAACAAGCTTTGGATCGCGCCACTGGAGTAATACCCGATCTAAAGTCATATATTGCTCTACGACGAGATACTTCCGGATGTAAACCGTGCTGGGCTTTGATTGAGTGTAAGCCATGCCCTAAAGCTTCAAAGTTACAATGACAGCAATATTGACCTCTTTGACAGATGCCAACAATCTCAAAATACCCGACGAAGTCATGAGTCATCCCAGCATTCTTGCTCTGGGAGAGGCCACTAATGACCTCGTCACATGGTCGAACGTAAGTTGTCTAGCCTTAGTGGCGGACATTTTATGTTAACAAGCCTCTGTCATTTAGGATATCTTTTCATACAACGTGGAACAGTCTAAGGGTGACACACATAACATGATTCCTGTCGTGATGAACGAGAGAGGCCTTGACCTTCAAGCAGCTGTTGATTTCGTAGGAGAAATGTGCAAGTCTGCCATTGATCGATTCAAGACAGAAAGGGCCAATTTGCCATCCTGGGGACTTAAAATTGATCGCCAGGTCATCATATACGTACAAGGGTTGGCTGATTGGATTGTTGGTTCCTTGCATTGGTCCTTCGAGTCCACACGGTACTTCGGCATTCATGGACACAAGATTAAGAAAACCAGGGTTGTTGAGCTGCTTCCTTTGCGTCCAGAGGCCGAGGTGAGTATTTTTGGAACATAAGACCTTGAATTCAATATTGACCCCTGTTCAGGCAAGAGCGATGTCCATTTCATCTCGACCTTCTCGAATCCGAATGTCAGCTTCTGTCTCGAGCTTCAGCATCCAGACCCCCAATGAGTCAGAACCTCAAACTCCTTCCGACATCCATCCTTCCACAACTACTTCCAAATCCTATCCGGACGAGGTTATCTCACATTCACCCGTCCCCGCTATCGACTCCACCATCGATATTATCGTCAGCCCTGCTAGCAACCCACATACTCAGGTTCCTGATTGTATTTCACAGGGATTACTATCTAGGATAGTGATTTCGAGATCAGCAACTGCCTCGATAACTGGAGTATCAGCCCAGTCTCGTCCTCTGGAAGGTTTTTCGCCTGTTACCGGCTCTTTCGGGGATCAGCATTCAGCGAAAAATGTCTTCGCTCAGCCATTCGGCCTCTATTCGCTAACCTTGTGGGCCTTTTACATTCTAGTCTATCAACCTGTGCTCATACTCATGAGCATTTTCAAAAACCATGATGTGCACCCACGTCCTTCCTGTCATTACAAGTACATGTGATTGCCTTCTCTTCGCACTGGATTGCGCTGGATACTACATACTAGTCACTATCCTATATTCCCTCGTTACATATCATGCTTTATACACTCTTTGGTGATTTATGCTAGCTATTCTCGTTCTCATGCTCCCCCCTTTTTTCACATTTTCGTCTCCTCGTCCTTCTTCGTTCTCCTGCCTGAACGTATGGATTATATAGAGTAGTCCCGTTTGACAGATGCAGCTAAGCTGCAATTGTTGTCGATATGAACTTTCTTTGTTCACTTTTAAACTAAAATATAGGAGTATGTAAAATTATATTTAAATCCGTTTGCTTGTTGTGACTACAGCTGACTCTAGCTATCATCATGGTCAACTAGCTTTCTCAAGGATTAAGGATCATGGCCAGATACTGATCCACCTCTGCTGGGTTCAGATAGAAGAAGGAGAGGGGGCCGGAAACTCGTTGCAAACGCGCAACGAGTCTCGTCTTGATTATCTCTATCTATCTATATCTAAAAACCTAAGTCATTTTTAGTGTGGCGCTCGATATTCCAAAACCCTCATAGTACATCAACTACTTTCAAGATCTAGTTCATCCGACAATCTTCCTGTACGCTATCATTCTAGATTGATAGGCTGATCTGAATGTCATCTGCACTTGGACAGGAATGGACTTGTGATACTGTCTCTTTTTATCTTACTTTGATCTACCAACATTGACCTTCCTTGGTGCATAAAGCTTTATTTGGAGGGGAAGTAAGATGAAAAAAAAGAATGGTTTGTGTCAATCTTATATTGTGTGGTGTTTAAGTGATGGTTAGATAGTTATGCTATGTAATCTAGTACCAACTTAAAGTTGAATTGAGAAAGAAAAAAGGGAAAGGACGAGCGAAAACTCGTTGCAAACGTGCGACTAGTCTCGTTTTAGCCACTTGTATCTATCTCTACCATCCTAAAAATTGATCATCAGGAGATGATTAGTGTTTTTTTTTCAAAAAGAAACTATCGATTTATTACACGGGTCGCGTAGGCAGACCGTATCTTTTTTTAGTGTGGTGCTCGATATTCCACTTGGTGGACCAAGAATTTCATAGAGGTTATAGATTATCAGGTGTCAGAAAATCCCAATTTGTGACCGTGACAAATCCCCCAGACATGGGCCTTCAACGCAAGAGACCTCGAATCGAATGCAATGCAGAGGAGTTACCCTGGAAGAAAATTCGAAGACCTTTCGAAGCCGGATTAGGAGGCGACGATGGCATTCTTGAATTGGAAGAAGTTGAGGGAGTCGAAGTTATATATACAACGACTGATGAGGGCAAAGTAGCAAAATTTTGTGTAAGCTCGCCCTTTGCAGACAGCCACGATCAACCTTTTGATCGTGCAACTGGCAGGTCGTCGAAGAAAAAGGCCCAGTGCAAACGCTGCCAGAATCAGGAGGCCCTGAGGATGATATCCAAGAGATTGATCCTCTGGAGACAATAACGTTCAATTGTAAGGATGATTTGTTCCAGCTCTGCACCCTGCTCACCGCTGTTCTAGCGGCGCTTTTGCCGGAATGGACTTCATATTCGCTGCATCCAAAGCTATTACATGTCTTGCACAAGAAGTGCTTCACCGCACCGACACCTATCCAGGCTGCTGTTCTCCCTCTCGCCTCGAAGAATCGTGATATCATTGGTGTTGCACAAACAGTTCGTTTTATTAGTATTTTGGGCATAGATATCTCACTTTCCTCAGGGCTCAGGAAAAACACTAGCATATGGCTTACCTATCCTTAATCAATTGCTCTCACAGCCTCGACCTCATCCTCGCAGACGACGGCCCGTTCAAGTCCTTATACTTGTTCCCACCCGTGAACTTGCCCTGCAGGTCTCATCTCACCTGAATGAGTGCCTGAACTCTCTAGACGAAGACGATGCGGCTTCACAAAACAACCAGAAAACTAAACCAGGAAAAAAGAAGACAAAGGGTGAGAGCGAAGGCAAAGAAGAGATCAGACCCATCCCTCCCAAAAAACCTCCACCTCATGTCAGTGTTGCTGCGGTTGTTGGAGGTATGTCCAGCCAAAAACAGCATCGCATATTGGATCGGGGGGTAGATGTCCTTGTCGCTACCCCTGGACGTCTATGGGACATAATACAAGATGTAGGAACTACTCTCTTGGTCGGTCTCTTAAATCTTACTTTTGCTTCCTCGTTCTTCCTAGGATGAAAATTTGACCAAAGACATGAAGAATCTTCGATTTATTGTACTTGACGAAGCAGATCGAATGATTGAGTCTGGACACTTCAATGAATTGGAGAATATACTTCGTCTGACTCTACGTGAAAACCCGTGAGTCTTTTTCGCCCTACCAAGATAAGTCTTGTCTTGTTCACTTGATTCCGTCAAGAGACGACGAAATACCGATAGATCATCCTTCGATGACTGGTGATACTTATTACGATGATCGGAATCCTGGTGCCTCTAGTAGCTTGCAGACATTCGTGCTTTCAGCTACGCTGAGTAAAGGCCTTCAGCGTAATCTCAAAAAGCGGACGTGGCCCAAGTCAAACAAGAAGCGAAGGAACAAAGATGACAACTCTAGCAGCACTCTTGGTATCGCATTTCCACTGTTTGTCTGTCAATCTAAAGTGATGAATATTGCAGATGACCTTCTACTACGTCTGGACTTCCGAGATCCTGAACCGAGCATCATAGATTTGAGCCCCCAGGGCAATGTCGTGCCCACACTCCAGGAGGCCAAGATTGAATGTTTGGCCAATCACAAGGTGATTCTCGTACTAACCGGCACCGAGATGAAGTATTCACCCATTCATTCTCCAGGATGTCTATCTATACTACTTCCTTCTCCGGCATCCCGGTCGTTCACTCGTCTTTTTGTCATCTATAGACGGTATTCGACGCCTCATGCCTCTTCTCGAACGTCTCGCTATTAAAGTGTTTCCCCTACACTCCCAACTAGAACAACGACAAAGGCTGAAGAACCTTGACCGGTTTGTCATTCGTCAAGATTCATGCTCATCGTAAATTAACTTCTGCAGTTTCAAGACAATATCCAATGCTGTTCTCCTAGCAACAGATATTGCAGCCCGAGGCCTCGACATTCCGGCCGTCGACCATGTCATACACTTCCAGATACCGCGCACAGCAGACGCGTATATTCACCGCAGCGGACGCACAGCCCGTGCAGAGAACAAGGGTTTCAGTATGCTTATGATAGGACCAGATGAACGCAGGATTGTTCGAGCCCTTATGGCGAGTCTCGCACGAGGTGGGCCTCACCAACTCGTCTATTTCCCGGCTCTAATTCCTGGTGGTACTTTCAGATGAAAACGAGATAGCTGAGTTTTCGGTCGAGCTCAGTGTATTAGATCAATTAAAAGTACGAGTTCAACTGGCCCGTCAGATTGAACAGAATCAACACAAGATGAAGAAAGCGAAATTTGAGAAAAATTGGATGAAAGAAACTGCGGAGGCGCTGGGCGTGGACCTGGACTCAGACTACATGAGGTTTGTCTAGCGAATAATATCCTAGTGTTTGTTCCTCAGACGTTCTTCCAGTGACTCAGATCTTCAAAATCAAACCAACCGACGGCGTCAAATCAATGATGCAGGAGTTCAAATTTTCGAAAACCAGCTCAAACAAATGCTAGCCCGACCGCTGGTCGCACATGGTATTTCGACAAGATACATCACTTCCGGGAGCCGGCCTATCGCAGCTGATCTCCTAGCTGGAGAGAGTAAGTACCAGAATTCGAACTCTTTCCTTCAATTGCTCAAATTACATCTTCAGCTCATGAGACTTTGCTTGGGTTGACGAAGGCCGAGGCTGGAAGTGATGTAGCCCTGAAGAAAGGCAGAAAATGCAAAAACAAGCAAAAAGGGAGTGCTGTTTCCGTAGCTGACTGAGGAAGGGAATGACGACGAAAACGGCCTTGTATGCCTGTCAAGTGCTGTCTATAGGTCTACCCGACTCACATGTTGATGACCGAGCAGGGGTCTGAAGATCAACCAGACGCTGACTCTGACCGAAGTGTATCTCTCTTCCTAACTCTCGTAGTGCGTTTTTGTAAGCTGCATATCTAACATTTGATTATTTATGGGAAAAATGAATCGAGGCTTGATAGAACAGACTCATCTGTCTTCAACGGCCGAGGGTCTCTGCTCATTATGATATCTCTTCCATCACCATAGTGCCTGTTTGGACGCGATAGACGAGCGGGGAGATTTGCGAATCAATATATGACGACCCACCGTCAGGCATGAAGGGACTATAAT
>Ga0153936_100141_pt1 | contig 17189 bp, 16 predicted proteins | sample TSNJ020MetaG_FD_102272 | JGI IMG/M metagenome (GOLD analysis project Ga0153936, IMG submission 102272) | Attine ant fungus gardens microbial communities from New Jersey, USA - TSNJ020 MetaG | ecosystem: Host-associated > Fungi > Mycelium > Unclassified | place: USA: New Jersey, Wharton State... | reverse complement strand
GCAAGCTACTTCCCAATCAACCAGGATCGCACCTGGGTTGTGCTGGGTAGAACGCGCTGGGGCTATGGCGACGGTTTAGGCGGCAAAGAGATGCCGTTCTATGAGAACTTCTATGCGGGTGGCTCAAGTACGGTTCGTGGCTTCCAGTCTAACAACATCGGTCCTAAAGCGGTGTACCTCGGTCCTGGACAAACCAACTGCTCAACAGAGAAGCTGTGTAGCTCTAATGATGCGGTAGGGGGTAACGCAATGGGTGTGGCCAGTCTTGAACTGATAACCCCAACGCCGTTCCTGCCAGATCAGTATGCCAGCTCAGTGCGGACATCTTTCTTTGTTGATGCCGGTAGTGTCTGGGACACAAACTGGGATAATACTTCGGCATTGAAAGCGGCAGGCGTACCGGATTACAGCGATCCTGCTAATATTCGTATGTCTGCGGGTATTTCTTTGCAATGGATGTCCCCTCTGGGGCCGTTAGTATTCTCCTATGCTAAGCCAATTAAGGACTATGACGGAGATAAAGCAGAGCAGTTCCAGTTTAACATTGGTAAAACCTGGTAATGGCTCTGTTGCGCAGTACAGGATGTACCCTAAAGTAAAGCAGTGTGCTTATCAGCTGGTTAACCAGCTGATAAAGCTCGCAAAGGTAGTGTCTTCGGACATATTTGGGATGGTAAGGAGTTTATTTTGAAAAAGTGGTTAGTTGCAGCAGGTCTTGGAATTGCGATGATTGCTTCAGCCAGCGCTCAAGCGGCTTCCAGCATTGCAGTTGTGAATATGGCAAATCTGTTCCAGCAGGTTGCACAGACTTCAGGTGTTTCCAATACCCTTGAGAATGAGTTCAAAGGCCGTGCCGGCGAACTGCAGGGTATGGAAAACAAACTGCAAACTAAAATGCAACGTCTGCAGCGTGACGGTTCAACGATGAAAGCCAGCGACCGTAGCAAACTTGAAAAAGAAGTGATGGCCGATCGTGAAACGTTTGCCAGCAAAGCACAGGCTTTCGAGCAAGATCGTAACCGTCGTTCAAATGAAGAGCGTGGTAAGCTGGTCACCCGTATTCAGGCTGCAGTGAAAAAAGTGGCTGATGACAAGGGTTATGATGTAGTCCTGGATGCCAATACCGTTGCTTACTTCGGTAAGGATGTTAAAGACATCACTTCAGACGTACTGAAACAGGTTAAATAAGTCATGTCTTCAATTCGACTTGCTGAATTAGCTCAGCAGTTGGATGCTGAACTGCACGGTGATGGCGATATCGTCATCACCGGCGTTGCATCTATGCAAACGGCAACGACGGGTCATATCACTTTTATTGTGAATCCACAATATCGTGAACAGCTTGCCAGTTGCCAGGCCTCTGCCGTAGTGATGACAGAAGCGGATCTTCCTTTTGCACACAGCGCAGCTTTGGTGGTTAAGAATCCTTATCTCACCTATGCGCGTATGGCTCAAATTCTTGATAGTACGCCAAAACCTGCACAGGATATTGCCCCGAGTGCGGTCATTGACCCCTCTGCTAAATTGGGCGCTAACGTGGCGATAGGGGCGAATGCCGTTATCGAGTCAGGCGTTGTGTTGGGTGATAATGTTATTATTGGTGCCGGCTGTTTTGTGGGTAAAAACACGACAATCGGCGCTGGCAGTCGTTTATGGGCGAATGTCTCGGTTTATCACAATATCCAGATTGGCGCAGACTGCCTGATTCAGTCCAGCACCGTGATTGGAGCCGATGGTTTTGGCTACGCTAACGATCGTGGTAACTGGATAAAAATTCCTCAGCTGGGGCGTGTGATTATTGGCGACAGGGTTGAGATTGGCGCCTGTACTACCATTGACCGTGGCGCACTGGATGACACGATTATTGGTAATGGTGTTATCATTGATAACCAATGCCAGATAGCGCATAACGTCATTATCGGTGACAATACCGCGGTTGCCGGGGGCGTCATTATGGCCGGTAGCCTGAAAATTGGTCGTTACTGTATGATTGGCGGCGCCAGCGTTATCAAAGGGCACATGGAAATTTGTGACAAAGTGACGGTGACCGGTATGGGAATGGTTATGCGCCCAATCAGCGAACCTGGTGTATACTCCTCCGGTATTCCATTACAGCCTAATAAAGTGTGGCGTAAAACGGCAGCGTTAGTGATGCATATCGATGAAATGAACAAGCGCTTAAAAAGTATTGAGCGTAAGGTCAATCAACAAGACTAAACATCATACCTGCTCTATTTGACTTTGCTCTGACATGCTGATGTCAGGCGGTCTATCATAGCGCCAATTGATTTGCGGCCTGTGGCTTTCTCGGAATAGCCGCAGGCCGTGTTATTATTGCCATTTAGCATATTTAGACAGGAAGAGTATTTTGACTACTGACACTCATACTCTGCAAATTGAAGAGATCTTAGAGTTGCTTCCGCACCGTTATCCATTCTTACTGGTGGACAGGGTACTGGATTTTGAAGAAGGCCGTTTTCTGCGTGCCGTTAAAAATGTCTCGGTTAATGAGCCATTTTTCCAGGGGCATTTCCCGGGTAAGCCCATTTTTCCAGGCGTGCTTATCCTTGAAGCGATGGCTCAGGCAACCGGCATTCTGGCATTTAAAAGCGTAGGTAAACTGGAACCGGGTGAACTGTACTACTTCGCCGGTATCGATGAAGCCCGCTTTAAACGTCCGGTCGTTCCTGGGGATCAGATGATTATGGAAGTGACCTTCGAAAAAACCCGTCGTGGTTTGACCCGTTTCAAAGGTGTTGCAACCGTTGACGGAAAAATTGTTTGCGAAGCAACCATGATGTGCGCGCGCAGCCGGGAGTCATAATTCGTGATTGATAAGTCCGCCTTTATTCATCCGACCGCTATTGTTGAACAGGGTGCCATTATTGGTGCCAATGTTCATATCGGCCCATTTTGTGTTATCGGTCCGCACGTTGAAATTGGTGACGGGACGGTGCTCAAGTCTCATGTTGTTATCAATGGTCATACTAAAATTGGTCGTGATAACGAGATTTACCAGTTTGCGTCTATCGGCGAAGTTAACCAGGACTTGAAATACGCGGGTGAAGCTACCCGGGTTGAAATCGGTGATCGAAACCGCATTCGTGAGAGCGTGACCATTCATCGTGGAACGATTCAGGGCGGTGGATTAACGAAGGTGGGTAGCGATAACTTGCTGATGGTTAATGCACACGTTGCGCATGACTGCACCGTCGGCAATCGCTGTATTCTCGCGAATAATGCAACGCTTGCCGGACATGTCTCTGTTGATGATTTTGCCATTATTGGCGGTATGACGGCGGTCCACCAGTTCTGTATCATTGGGGCACACGTCATGGTGGGTGGCTGTTCTGGCGTTGCCCAGGATGTTCCTCCCTACCTGATTGCCCAGGGGAACCATGCCACTCCGTTCGGCGTCAACATTGAAGGCCTCAAGCGTCGTGGCTTCAGTAAAGACGCGCTTCATGCTATCCGCAATGCTTATAAAGTGCTGTACCGTAGCGGTAAAACACTGGAAGAAGTGAAGCCTGAAATTGCTGAAATGGCTAAGGAACACCCTGAGGTCAATGCGTTTCTTGAATTTTTTGCCCGTTCAACGCGCGGGATAATTCGTTAAATGCAGGCGGGTCGTCCCTTAACGATTGCCCTGGTCGCCGGAGAAACCTCCGGCGATATTCTTGGTGCCGGTCTTATCCGGGCGCTGAAAGCCCGGGTGCCTGACGCGCGCTTTGTTGGCGTGGCCGGCCCATTAATGCAAGCCGAAGGCTGTGAAGCCTGGTATGAGATGGAAGAGCTGGCGGTAATGGGCGTCGTTGAAGTGCTGTCGCGCCTGCGTCGGTTGCTGCAGATCCGTGCCGACCTGACCACGCGCTTTAGCCAGTTACAGCCGGATGTGTTTGTGGGGATTGATGCCCCGGATTTTAATATTACTCTTGAGGGTAATCTTAAAAAGCGCGGGATTAAAACCATCCATTATGTCAGTCCTTCTGTCTGGGCCTGGCGTCAAAAACGCGTTTTCAAAATAGGTAAATCCACCGATCTGGTGCTGGCCTTTTTACCTTTTGAAAAAGCGTTTTATGATAGATTTAATGTTCCCTGCCGTTTTATCGGCCATACGATGGCAGATGCCATCCCGCTGGATCCGGATAAACGGGCGGCGCGTGACGCCTTAGGAATAAACCCCGATGCTAAATGCCTGGCACTACTGCCGGGGAGCCGCGGGTCTGAGGTTGAGATGCTGAGTGCCGACTTTTTAAGAACGGCGCAGCTACTGCGTAAACGCTGGCCGGCGCTCCAGGTGGTTGTGCCGTTAGTCAATGCCCGACGCAGAGAACAGTTTGAAAAGATAAAGTCAGATATAGCCCCGGAGCTTGATGTTCATTTACTCGACGGCCGCGCCCGTGAGGCGATGATAGCCAGCGATGCGGCGCTTCTGGCCTCAGGAACGGCGGCGCTGGAGTGCATGCTCGCCAAATGCCCGATGGTGGTAGGCTATCGTATGAAGCCCTTCACCTTCTGGCTGGCAAAACGTCTGGTTAAGACTGATTATGTTTCATTACCCAATCTGCTGGCAGGTAAGGAACTGGTCAAAGAGCTGTTACAGGACGAGTGCGAACCGATCGCCCTGGCACAGGCGTTGTTGCCCCTGCTTGAAGACGGCGCGGAAAGCCATGAGATGCACGATGCCTTCCGCCGCCTGCACCAGCAGATTCGTTGTAATGCAGATGAACAGGCGGCTTCGGCAGTTCTGGAGTTAGCACAATGAAAGAATTTAGTTATCCGCATAGCCACTTAGTGGCGGGCGTTGACGAGGTCGGGCGTGGTCCGCTGGTGGGTGATGTGGTCACCGCTGCGGTTATTCTCGATCCTGCCCGGCCTATCGTTGGCCTTGCCGACTCAAAAAAGCTCTCAGAGAAACGTCGTCTGGCGCTCTATGACGAGATAATCGACAAGTCGCTGTGCTGGAGTCTGGGGCGGGCCAGTCCGCAAGAAATTGACAGCCTCAATATTCTGCATGCCACTATGTTAGCGATGCAGCGCGCGGTCGCCGGTCTGAAAACGGCACCTGAATATGTGCTGATTGATGGCAACCGTTGCCCGGTGTTACCTATGCCTTCACAGGCGGTGGTCAAAGGCGATAGTCTGGTGGCGGAAATCAGCGCCGCATCAATCCTTGCCAAAGTCACCCGCGACCGTGAAATGGCAGAATTAGACCGTTGCTTCCCCCAGTATGGTTTTGCTCAACACAAAGGCTACCCTACCGCTTTCCATCTTGAAAGACTGGCCGAACATGGAGCCACTGAGCACCATCGCCGCAGTTACGCCCCGGTGAAGCGCGCACTTGGACTGATGTCCTGACTCACAAGAGCTAATGGATGAAAGATGGCTGAACCTCGCTTCATTCACCTTCGGGTGCACAGTGACTATTCCATGATTGATGGCCTGGCGAAAATCGGGCCATTAGTGAAAAAAACGGCATCATTATCGATGCCAGCACTGGCAATTACCGACTTTACCAACCTCTGTGGCCTGGTCAAATTCTACGGCTCAGCCCATGGGGCCGGTATCAAACCGATTGTTGGCGCTGATTTTAACGTTGCAAACCCGCTACTCGGGGATGAACTTAACCAGCTGACTGTGCTGGCGGCCAACAATACCGGCTATCAAAACCTGACCCTGCTGATTTCCCGGGCCTATCAGCGCGGCTATGGCGCGGCGGGGCCCTATATCGACAGCGAATGGCTGGCGGAGCTGAATGAGGGACTTATTCTGCTTTCCGGCGGCAGAATGGGGGATGTCGGTAAAAGCTTACTGCGTGAGAACGATGCCCTTATCGATCAGTGCCTCGATTTCTATCAACAATATTTTGCCGATCGCTTTTATCTGGAGCTGATCCGCACCGGCCGCCCGGATGAAGAGCGTTATATCCATGCGGCGGTTGCCCTCGCCGATGGGCGCGGTTTACCCGTCGTGGCGACCAATGATGTGCGTTTTATTGACGAAAGCGACTTCGATGCCCATGAAATCCGTGTCGCTATCCATGACGGCTTCACGCTTGATGACCCGAAACGTCCGCGGCTTTACAGCGCCCAGCAATATATGCGCAGTGAAGAAGAGATGTGCGAGCGTTTCTCCGATATACCTGAAGCACTGCAAAACAGCGTCGAGATCGCCAAACGTTGTAATGTCACCGTCCGGCTTGGGGAATATTTCCTGCCACAATTCCCGACCGGCTCAATGACCACGGAAGATTTCCTGGTATTGAAATCGAAAGAAGGGCTGGAAGAGCGGCTTATCCAGCTGTTTCCCGACCCGGCGGTCAGGGCGGAAAAACGTCCGGAGTATGATGAACGTCTGGATATCGAACTGCAGGTTATTAACCAAATGGGATTCCCTGGTTACTTCCTGATAGTAATGGAGTTTATCCAGTGGTCTAAAGATAACGGTGTGCCGGTGGGGCCAGGACGTGGATCCGGTGCCGGGTCGCTGGTGGCCTATGCGCTGAAAATTACCGATCTCGATCCTCTCGAATTTGATCTGCTGTTCGAACGTTTTCTGAACCCTGAACGTGTTTCTATGCCAGACTTCGACGTCGACTTCTGCATGGAAAAACGCGATATGGTTATCGATCATGTCTCGGAAATGTATGGCCGTGAAGCGGTATCGCAGATAATTACTTTCGGCACCATGGCGGCGAAAGCGGTTATTCGCGACGTAGGGCGTGTCTTAGGCCACCCCTATGGCTTTGTCGACAGAATTTCAAAACTTATTCCACCTGATCCGGGCATGACCCTGGCAAAAGCCTTTGAAGCTGAGCCTCAGTTGCCGCAAATCTATGAGGCGGATGAAGAAGTTAAAGCGCTGATTGATATGGCGCGTAAGCTTGAAGGGGTCACCCGCAATGCCGGTAAGCATGCGGGAGGCGTGGTTATCGCCCCCACCAAAATTACCGATTTTGCCCCACTTTACTGTGACGATCAGGGCCAGCATCCGGTCACCCAGTTTGATAAAAATGATGTGGAATATGCCGGGTTAGTTAAGTTTGACTTCCTTGGCCTGCGTACGCTGACCATCATTAACTGGGCGCTGGAAATGATTAATGCGCGCCGGGCGAAAAAAGGTGAGGCGCCGCTGGATATTGCCGCTATCCCGCTTGATGATAAGAAAAGTTTCGACATGCTGCAGCGCTCTGAAACGACCGCTGTCTTCCAGCTTGAATCCCGTGGCATGAAGGACTTGATTAAACGCCTGCAGCCCGACTGCTTTGAGGACATGATAGCCCTGGTAGCATTATTCCGCCCGGGCCCTCTGCAATCGGGAATGGTGGATAACTTTATTGACCGTAAACACGGCCGGGAAGCAATTTCTTACCCTGATATTAACTGGCAGCATGAAAGTCTTAAACCGGTTCTGGAGCCGACCTACGGCATTATTCTCTACCAGGAACAGGTCATGCAAATCGCTCAGGTGCTGTCGGGTTATACCCTGGGCGGGGCGGATATGCTACGCCGTGCTATGGGTAAAAAGAAACCCGAAGAGATGGCCAAGCAGCGCTCGATATTTGAAGACGGCGCCAAAAACAATGGGGTGGACGGCGAGCTGGCGATGCATATCTTTGACCTGGTGGAAAAATTCGCCGGTTACGGATTTAACAAGTCGCACTCGGCGGCCTATGCGCTGGTTTCTTATCAAACTCTGTGGTTAAAAGCACACTATCCGGCTGAATTTATGGCAGCGGTAATGACCGCCGATATGGATAATACCGATAAAGTGGTCGGCCTGGTGGATGAGTGCTGGCGCATGGGGCTTAAAATTCTGCCACCGGATATTAACTCCGGCCTTTACCATTTCCATGTGAATGATGACGGAGAAATTGTCTATGGCATTGGGGCGATTAAAGGGGTAGGCGAAGGGCCGATTGAGGCCATTATCGAGGCGCGTAATGAAGGCGGCTATTTCCGCGAGTTATTCGACCTTTGTGCCCGTAGCGACACCAAAAAACTGAATCGCCGCGTACTTGAAAAACTGATTATGTCCGGGGCATTCGATAGGCTCGGACCGCATCGGGCGGCATTAATGAATGCCCTGGGTGATGCCCTTAAGGCCGCCGATCAGCACTCTAAAGCCGAGGCGATTGGTCAGTCTGATATGTTTGGTGTTCTGGCTGAGGAGCCGGAGCAGGTAGAGAAGTCTTATGCCAGTGTCCTGCCCTGGCCGGAACAAAAAGTACTGGATGGTGAACGTGAAACGCTCGGGCTTTACCTTACCGGGCATCCGATTACCCAGTATTTGAAAGAAATCGAACGCTATGCCGGTGGTATGCGTTTGAAAGAGATGCACCCGACAGAACGTGGTAAAGTGGCTACGGCTGCCGGGCTCGTGATTGCTTCGCGGGTGATGGTCACCAAGCGGGGCAATAGGATCGGCATTTGTACATTGGATGACCGTTCCGGGCGTCTGGAAGTGATGTTATTTACTGAAGCGCTGGAAAAATACCAGCATTTGCTGGAAAAAGACCGTATCCTGATCGTTAGCGGACAGGTCAGCTTTGATGACTTCAGCGGAGGGCTTAAAATGATGGCCCGAGAGTTGATGGACATTGATGAAGCACGCGAAAAATATGCGCGTGGACTTGCTATATCGCTGACGGACAGGCAAATTGATGACCAGCTTTTAAACCGTCTCCGTCAGTCTCTGGAACCCCATCGTTCGGGGACAATTCCAGTACATCTCTATTATCAGAGGGCGGATGCACGTGCACGGTTGCGCTTTGGTGCGACCTGGCGTGTCTCTCCGAACGATCGTTTATTGAATGATCTGAGAACCCTGATAGGTTCGGAGCAGGTGGAACTGGAGTTTGACTAAAACAGGAATATTATGAGTCTGAATTTCCTTGATTTCGAACAGCCGATTGCAGAGCTGGAAGCGAAAATCGATTCCCTGATGTCGGTGAGCCGTCAGGATGAAAAACTGGATATTAATCTGGATGAAGAGATCCACCGTCTGCGTGAGAAAAGCGCTGAACTGACACGCAAAATTTTTGCGGATCTCGGCGCATGGCAGATTGCCCAACTGGCTCGTCATCCACAACGTCCTTATACGCTTGACTATGTTCGTCTGGCTTTTGATGAGTTTGATGAACTGGCGGGCGATCGTGCTTACGCCGATGATAAAGCTATTGTTGGTGGTATTGCTCGCCTGGAAGGTCGGCCGGTGATGATTATTGGCCATCAAAAAGGACGTGAAACTAAAGAGAAGATCCGTCGTAACTTTGGCATGCCCGCTCCTGAAGGCTACCGTAAGGCACTGCGCCTGATGGAAATGGCTGAGCGTTTTAATATGCCAATCATCACCTTTATCGACACCCCAGGAGCCTATCCAGGTGTGGGGGCCGAAGAGCGCGGTCAGTCTGAGGCGATTGCCCGTAACCTGCGTGAAATGTCACGCCTGAAAGTGCCAATCATCTGTACGGTTATCGGTGAAGGTGGGTCAGGTGGGGCACTGGCGGTGGGTGTCGGTGATAAAGTGAATATGCTGCAGTACAGCACCTATTCGGTAATTTCACCGGAAGGCTGTGCCTCTATTTTATGGAAAAGCGCTGATAAAGCGCCGCTGGCAGCCGAAGCCATGGGCATTACCGCCCCGCGTCTGAAAGAGCTGAAGTTGATCGATACGGTCATTACTGAGCCTTCAGGCGGTGCACACCGTAATCCGGAAGCTACCGCCACTGCGTTGCGGGCTCAACTGCTGGCAGACCTGGCAGACCTTGATGTATTAAGCAAAGATGAGCTGCTCAATCGCCGCTATCAGCGTTTAATGAGCTACGGTTACGCTTAAAATCGCTGGCTGAGGCAGAGACACTGCTTTCTGCTCTCTTATTGTAAAAAGGCCGCAATACTCGTTATTGCGGCCTTTTTTATTGTCATCTATGGCGCAGGGCTGATTTTCATTGTGCCCATCGGGCTATTATTGCTCAATAACAGAGCTAATCTTGCCAGACGCGGCAGTCAATGCCGCGGCCGTTATTATCGCTGCCGGATGCCTATTATCCTGCGGTCAGAGCCTGAATCACTCCCCGGGTGCGGCGTCAGGCACGGGCAAAGTTAAAGCGGTTTAACGGCACATGGCTATTTTTTACCTGGTGGGAAATAGGCTGCGCTATGCTTTAAGATATTTTCCAGGAGGTGCAATGTGAATATTATCGCGGTGATGGGGTCGTATGGCGTGTTTTATAAAGACCAGCCCCTTAAAGAGTTGTGCGCGGCCCTGGAACAGGGGGGATTTCAGCTTATTTATCCCACCAGCAATACGGACCTGATTAAACTGATTGAACACAATCCCCGTATTTGCGGGGTCATTTTTGACTGGGATGAATACAGTCTTGAGCTATGCAGTGAGATAAATGCCCTGAATGAGTATTTACCCCTGTATGCTTTTATCAATACCCACTCCTCGCTGGATGTCAGCGTCAATGAAATGCGTATGGCGCTGTGGTTTTTTGAGTATGCGCTCAGTGCCGCGGAGGATATTGCCGCCCGCATTCGCCAGTATACCGATGAATATTTAGATGCCATCACACCGCCGCTAACCAAAGCATTGTTTACCTATGTTAAAGAAGGAAAATATACCTTCTGTACTCCCGGTCATATGGCCGGAACGGCTTATCAGAAAAGCCCGGTGGGTTGCCTGTTCTATGATTTTTTTGGCGCAAACACCCTGAAAGCGGATATCTCAATCTCGGTAACTGAATTGGGTTCATTGCTTGACCATAGCGGTCCGCACCTGGAAGCGGAAGAGTATATTGCCCGTACCTTTGGCGCCGAACAAAGCTATATGGTGACCAATGGGACCTCAACCTCGAATAAAATAGTCGGGATGTATGCAGCCCCGGCCGGGAGTACCATTCTGGTTGACCGTAACTGCCATAAATCCCTTACCCACCTGTTGATGATGACCGACCTGGTGCCTATCTGGATGAAGCCGACCCGTAATGCCCTCGGGATTTTAGGCGGCATTCCCAAATACGCCTTTACCCGGGAGTATATTGCTGAGCGGGTGGCGGAGACGCCGAATGCCACATGGCCGGTGCATGCGGTGATTACCAACTCCACCTATGATGGCCTGCTGTATAACACCGATTATATTAAGCAAACCCTTGATGTTCCCTCCCTCCACTTTGACTCAGCCTGGGTGCCCTATACCCACTTTCATGAGATTTACCAGGGGAAAAGCGGTATGAGCGGGGAGCGTGTTGCCGGCAAAGTCATTTATGAAACACAGTCGACACATAAACTGCTGGCGGCGTTATCTCAGGCTTCGCTGATTCATATTAAAGGCGACTACGACGAGCAAAGTTTTAATGAAGCCTATATGATGCACACCACCACCTCTCCCAACTACCCGCTGGTGGCCTCTATTGAAACCGCCGCCGCTATGCTGCGGGGAAATGCCGGAAAGCGCCTGATTAACCGCTCCCTCGAGCGGGCACTGCATTTCCGCCGTGAAGTGCAGCGTCTGCGTAATGAGTCTGAAGATTGGTTTTTTGATATCTGGCAACCGGATGATATTGAAGAGGTACAGTGCTGGCCTATCGATCCCGCGGGTCAGGAATGGCACGGCTTCCCGGATGCCTGTTCTGATCATATGTATCTTGATCCTATCAAGGTGACTATTCTGACCCCTGGTATGAATGAACAAGGGGTGATGGCCGAAGAGGGGATCCCGGCCTCGCTGGTGGCCAAGTTTCTCGATCAGCGCGGTATCGTTGTCGAAAAAACCGGACCCTATAATCTGTTATTCCTGTTCAGTATTGGTATTGATAAAACCAAAGCGCTTCATTTGCTTCGCGGCCTGACCGACTTTAAACGTGCTTATGATCTTAATTTACGGATCAAAAATATGCTGCCGGATCTCTATGCAGAAGATCCTGATTTCTATCGTAATATGCGTATTCAGACGCTGGCGCAGGGCATTCATGGCTTGATAAAACAGCACGGTCTGGCCGACTTAATGTTACGTGCTTTCGATGTGTTACCGGAAATGGCGATGACCCCCCATGCCGCCTGGCAGCAGCAGGTGAAAGGCAATGTCGAAACCATTGAAATTGAAGCGCTACCCGGGCGTATAGCCGCCAGTATGATTTTACCCTATCCACCGGGAGTACCGGTGATTATGCCCGGGGAGAGAATCACCCGTGACAGCCGGGCTGTGCTGGACTTTTTATTGATGCTTTGCTCTATCGGTGAGCACTACCCGGGTTTTGAAACAGATATTCATGGCGCACAGTTGGGTGAAGATGGTATTTATCGGGTACGCGTTTTAAAAAATGAACCAGAGAATTGAATAACCCTAAAATTGCTGTCATCACGGGGTGCGGAGTATTGTTATGTTAGGTTTAAAGCAAGTACATCATATCGCCATTATTGGTGCCGATTATCAACGCAGTAAGCACTTCTATTGTCAGGTGTTAGGTTTCACTCTTGAGTCTGAGGTGTATCGTGAGGAGCGTGACTCATGGAAAGGGGATTTGGCCCTGAATGGACAGTATGTTATCGAACTGTTTTCCTTTCCTTCACCGCCCCCAAGACCGGGTTATCCTGAAGCCTGTGGTTTACGGCATCTGGCATTCAGCGTTGATGATATTACGGCGGCAGTGAAACATCTGGCATCCCATGATGTGGTATGCGAGCCTGTGCGTATCGATCCCTTTACCGGTAAAGCGTTTACCTTCTTTAAAGACCCGGACGGTCTGCCGCTGGAGCTTTATCAGCAATAGCGCTGAATAAAGCCCCTGGCGGCTTAAGCCTGAATGGCAAACTCAGCTGCCCTGCATATCGTTGTTCGCCGGCTTTATTGCTGGCAGGGCGTTATCGGGCAGACTGGCTGAACCGGACTGATAGAGCAAACACGCTTTAATGATTCTATGGCTATTTCTAACCTGCTCAATTTTTTGCATCCTCATCGCCACTTTTTAGTGGCTTTTAGCGGCGGTCTGGACTCAACCGTGCTGCTTCATCAATTGGTGACGTTGCGTAACGGTGTTGCACCAGACTTGCAGATAAGAGCGATGCATATCCATCACGGCCTTAGCCCCAGGGCAAACCAGTGGGTGGCGCACTGTGAGGCCATCTGCGCCCGCTGGCAGGTGCCGCTGGAAATTTGCCGGGTGACGTTACCGGCGGGTGGACAGGGCATAGAAGGTGAAGCCAGAGCGGCCCGCTATCAGGCGCTGGCTCAGTCTATGCAAAGCCACGAAGTGCTGCTAACCGCCCAGCACCAGGATGATCAATGTGAAACCCTGTTACTGGCTCTTAAACGGGGCAGCGGCCCGGCGGGGCTTGCCGCCATGCCCGACAGGCTGGCATTCGCTGATAGCTGGTTGCTGCGGCCATTGCTGGACGTGCCCCGTGCTGAGCTGGAAAGCTGGGCTGAGGCCCATCGGCTTAGCTGGATAGAGGATGAGAGTAATCAGGACGATCGATACGATCGTAACTTTCTGCGTTTACATGTGCTGCCATTATTGCAACAGCGCTGGCCGCATTTTGCCCGCAGCGTCAGCCGCAGTGCGGCCCTGTGCGGTGAACAGGAGCAGTTGCTGGATGAGTTACTTGCCGAGCAACTGGCGAGGAATATGCACAGCGGCGGAGCCCTAAGCATTGCGCCGTTAGAGCAGTTAAGTGAGGCACGCCGTTTTGCCTTACTTCGTCGCTGGTTTGGCTATCATCAGGCCAGTATGCCTGCCAGAGCCGCCTTGCAGCGTCTGTGGCAGGAAGTGGCCCTCAGCCGGGAAGATGCCAATCCCCGCTTGCGCTTTGGCCGGCATGAAGTGCGCCGATTTCAAGGGTCTCTCTATTGGGTGGCGATACGCCAGGTGAATAAAGACAGTATCATCAGTTGGTCTGCGCCGTTCCCGCGGTTATCTCTGCCCGGAGTGGGGGAGGTATTTGCAGAGGCCAATGGCATGGTGGTGCGTCGCCCTCTGCCTGAGGAACAGGTTACCCTGCGCTTTAAAGCCGCCGGGTTACAGCACATTGTCGGGCGTGATAAGGGAAGAACCCTGAAGAAAATTTGGCAAGAACTTAATATTCCGCCCTGGCAACGTGAAACCACGCCGCTCTTATTCTATGGCGAACAGCTGATTGCCGCGCTTGGGGTGTTTATTACCCGTGAAGGGCAGGCGCAGGATGACAATGGCTGGTCTCTTAACTTTCGTCAACATTGAGGAAAAGGGCTTTACGAGGGGATAAAAGGGCAGGTAAACAGCAGAACGCTGTTTACCTGTTCAAGGCTATTCGTCGCTGACGATGATGGTCCCGATATCCGGATGGCTAAAGCTGTAGATCAAATCCAGCCGTATTTCCCGCGGGGTATCTGTACTATCAATCACTAAATATTCAACGTTCTTACGAGAAACCAGGTCACGGGCTTTTGCTTCAACGATTTCCGTGGTTTTTAAAGTAATATTCAGTAATAGTTTGCGCTGACAAGCAAGCTCCAGATGATCGTAGTCGTCGCAATTGATGGGATGGTAGACATCATTCATTGACATAATCGCTCACCAGTAAGTTAGCGGCAGCATAGGCTGCCTGTTCCCTGACCGACTCTGCAACGCTTTCACTGGTTGCAATACTGTTCAGAACCTTCAAGACACAGTCCAATGCGTCCGGTACATAGCCTAAATCACCGCTGGCAATTTCAGCGTAACGTTGTCGTATCAGCTCACAATACTTTTCCACATACCCTCCTTTCAGCAATCTGGACACAAACTGATCTGTGGCATGTAAATTATCACTCTACGAAGATACACGTTGTTTAGCAAGGTGACTATATCTGATCAAACTTTATGTCGATAACTGCACAGGGTCTGACTTACGCTGATCACTAACAGCCTTTTCACTTCTTTTTCGATACAATAGAGTGAATATGGTATGGGAGGCGTGATGGCATTAAAAGCAACAATCTATAAAGCGGTGGTCAATATTGCAGACCTGGATCGTAATCAGTTTCTGGACACTACCCTGACCCTGGCGCGTCATCCCTCTGAGACACAGGAACGCATGATGTTGCGTTTACTGGCATGGATAAAATATGCCCATGAGCGGCTGCAGTTTACGCGCGGACTGTCCGCCGACGAAGAACCTGAGATTTGGTTGAAAAATGATCACATGGGTATTGATTTATGGATTGAATTAGGGCTGCCGGAAGAGCGACGGCTGAAAAAAGCCTGCAGTCAGTCGGCTGAAGTGGCATTGTTCACCTATAATAATCGTGCGGCACAGGTTTGGTGGCAGCAAAACCAGACCAGGCTTAGCCAGTTTAAAAATCTGGCAATCTGGTTTATTGACGATGCCCAGTTAGCGAAATTACACGATTTTGGTTCGCGTACCATGACCCTGCAGGCAACGATTCAGGATGGAAATATCTGGCTGTCAGATGACAGCAATAATATGGAAATTTCGCTGACCTGCTGGCAGCCAATGGCATGATTCGTCTTTCGGGCCATGTTTCAATCGCGGATAATGATATTAGCATGACGGCGATACGCTCTCAGGGCGCAGGCGGCCAGCATGTGAATAAGACCTCAACGGCTATTCACTTGCGTTTTGATATTGCCGCCTCCGGCTTACCCGAGCGTTATAAGGCTCAATTGCTTGTCGCCCGGCACCATTTAATTACACCCGATGGTGTGATCGTGATAAAAGCGCAGAGCCATCGCAGTCAGGAAATGAACCGGGAAGAGGCATTATCCCGCCTGGTTGAGCTAATAAATGAATTGACTGTCGTGCCTAAAAATAGAAAAGCAACGCGTCCGACCCGTGCATCAAAAGAGCGCAGGCTAGCAAGCAAAGCGCAAAAATCGACAACTAAAGCCGGGCGTGGCAGGGTTCGCCATTATTCTGAATAACGCCGGGCATTCGCAACAGCTTAAGGAAACGAAAATGAGATGCAGAGTCCTGACTGTCATAGCGGTATGCAGTATGTTTACCCTTTTAGGCTGTAACAATCGTGCGGAAACACAGATTATTACACCGGAACCCATGGTTGAATTAAAACCGATGCAGCAAAGCTATCGCGGTGTGCTGCCTTGTGCTGATTGTGAAGGGATTGAAACCTCGTTGTTCCTCAATAAAGAAGGCACCTGGGTGATGGATCAAACTTACCTGGGGAAAAATAGTTCTTTCGCCAGTTATGGAACCTGGGCGCGCACTGCGGATAAGCTGGTGTTAACCGCGGAAAACGGTGACAAAATTTATTTCCTGGCCAAAGATGACAGTCTGGAAAAGCTGGATACCGAGGGCAATCCTATTCAGTCTTCCCTCAACTACACCTTACGTGCAGTTGAAGCCCCGCTGCCAACCACGCCGATGTCAATGAAAGGGGAATATACCTATTATGCTGACGCGGCTGTTTTTGCCGACTGTGCAACAGGAAGAACCTTCCCGGTAGAGAGTAATGCGGTTTTACAGGAAGAGTATTTAGAGATGCGTGGCAAAGACCTCAAACCGGTGTTCCTGCAATTTGATGCGCACTTTGCTGTGCAGCCTAAGCCGGACAGCGACAAACTGGAAAAGGTACTGGTTTCCGATGGTCAGGCAAAATTTACCCCAGGAAAAAGCTGTAAGGACTAACCTCCGTTAGGGCATCCGGGCTTAATACAAAGGCCTCCCTCGGTTTTCAGACCAGATGGGGGGCCTTATTTTTTTATCCCTCGCTAAAAATTGTGCTCAGGCTTGAAGCTCGCGGGGATGTACTGCGCTCTACTGGGTATTTCATTAACCGCTCACCAGGCCGGGGCCTTTTTTATATCCCGCCCAGCAGCCGGATTAAATAATACAAGCCTTATCTGGTTATCAATATGGCAAGGCAAAGAGCGCCGGCGCGAAAAAGCAGATGAAAAGTCTGCCAGTTAATTTAAGACAGGGAATGGTTTTTAAAGCGGGTTATCAAGGCTATGTCAGCTTATGCCTGACAGTAAAGCCATGTATCAGACCATAGCAAAGCGCACCATCCGGGCGTCAGCCGCAAGCGTCTGAAAAAATCATTCGCCAGTGAGGTCATAATAAAAAAGCCGCGGTACTCACCGTTGGTACAGGGAGCCGCGTAAATCATTTTCCGGGCTTTTACCCGGGACTGTCCTGGGGAGAAGGGCACTAACAAGCCTGGCGGGATGCATAACCAGGTGATGATAG
>Ga0153936_100140_pt1 | contig 17346 bp, 15 predicted proteins | sample TSNJ020MetaG_FD_102272 | JGI IMG/M metagenome (GOLD analysis project Ga0153936, IMG submission 102272) | Attine ant fungus gardens microbial communities from New Jersey, USA - TSNJ020 MetaG | ecosystem: Host-associated > Fungi > Mycelium > Unclassified | place: USA: New Jersey, Wharton State... | reverse complement strand
AATATAAAACAGAGGCTAAGTCATTGCCAGAAAGCAAAAAGCCCGCTTAAGTTTCCTTAAGCGGGCTTCTTAAATCTGGCTCCTCTGACTGGACTCGAACCAGTGACATACGGATTAACAGTCCGCCGTTCTACCGACTGAACTACAGAGGAATCGTTTGAACGGGGCGAATATTAACGTTGGTAGTGAAATGTGTCAACAGTAAATCTAACAGTTTAATTCATATGACTAATTTTAAAACATTTCGCCGGGTTAATAGTCTATTTTACGCTTTTTTTAAGCGGGTTGGTGTGACTTAACAGGCGTTGCATCGGGTCTTGCTGGTAGAACTGGCAAAAGCGTTGGTAAAGTGAGGCGAAGCGCGGGGTGAAGAGTTGCGGGGCGCTGAAGAAATATTCGGAGAGTACGGCGAAGCATTCAGCCGGATCGGTGGCGGCATAGGCATCAATGCTGCAGGCTTCTTCTCCGACCAGGTCTACTTCGTCCTGGATGGTATTCATGGCATTGTGCAGGTCGAGTTCCCAGCCGGCAATGTGCCGCAGGCCAATTAATGGGATGCCGTTGGCGAGGTTGGCATTACGCATATCGAGCTTGTGTGCCACTTCATGGATAACCAGGTTGTAGCCGGAGGCATCGAAAGAGTCCTGTATATCCTGCCAGTTGAGGATTATGGGGCCCTGCTGCCAGCTTTGTCCGGCATGGACAACCCGCTCGGCATGAACCAGGCCGCTTTCATCCTGCCATTCATCATCAACAATAAAAGGCGCCGGATAGATTATCACTTCATGAAAGCCATCCAGCCATTCCAGGCCCAGGTGCATAACAGGCAGGCAAAAGAGCAGGGCAATGCGGGTAGTCATATGTTCATCAAGCTGCAAACCTTGCAGCGGAACGAGGCGCTTTTGTTGTAAAAAGCGCTCAGCCATATCCATCAGCCGGTGTTGCTCATCATCACTCAGGGTTGCCAGTAATGGCATGGCTAATGCCTGTTGCCAGGGTAGCTCAGTTTTACTTGATTTGTGTTCTTTCCAGGGCCACTTAATCATATTATGTGCTCGCAAAAAATCACAACAATCGTCAGGGGGAACCGCGCCTGACTCATACCGCCGGCCTGCAACCCGTCTTATTTTCAGGCTATAAAAAAGTTAATACGTTAAAGTGTGCGGCTATATGGCGACTATTCAATCAGTTGCTGGTGTAAACTTCAACGAGTTTGCTCACAGATAATGAGTTAACTGGCGGGGAGGGGAGGAAATCGTGCCAATGATCGATAAAACCGGGCTAACGCCTGGGGGCGATTCATCCCCGCGGCTCAGCCGCCGTTTTCGCCGGGGAGTGCTCACCGCTGTTAATATCAGACTTGAGTTATTGGCATTTAACCGGGCGACATGTTCTGTCAGCCCGGCATCGAGGACTCAGGAAATAAACCAAATCCAGCTGGTGGAGAGCAGCATACAGATAACGGCAATAATCCCCCCGGAACGGGTGAATTCAGAGAAGGATATTTTCACTCCATATATTTTTGCCTGCTCCACAATAATAATTCCGGCCAGGCTGCCAAAGACAAATATGTTGCTGGAGAAACCGGAGCCTAAGGCTAAAGCGGCTCCCAGGGCATCGCTATTATGCTGATGACTGATATAGGGGATCAAGAGCATGATTGCCGGATTATTACCGACGATAATGCATAAAACTCCGGTGACCAGGAATAGAATAAGCGGATTATTAAGGTCGATACCATAATTGTTTAACTTCAGCAAAATATCATGCGGGAGTCCGGTATTGGCCAGCGCCGCGTTGACGACAAACAGGCCCATAATCAGTAATAGCAGATTACCATCAACTAACTTCAGCATGTCGTTTGAGGCAAATGTTCTGTTTAACAGCAAAATGCCTGCGGCGGTTAAGGCAATAATCTCCTTGGAGATATCGGTAAAAATAAAGCAGAAAATGATAGTAAAAGTAATCAGACAGGCTTTACTGGTTTCCCAGACATTTAAACCAACCGGAGAGGCGGCAGCCACTCCGGAAGTTGCAGAGGCGAGCGGATCGTCTTTGCTTAAATACCAGCGCTGGCGATAGAGTCTGACCAGGACAAACCAGGTGACAAATAGCGACAGTACCGCAGGCAGGGCGGCTGATTGTAATAATCCCATAAAAGATAAGTCCAGCCCCTGGGCGATTATCATATTTTTAGGGCTGCCAATCAGTGACCCGGCTGAACCATTGTTTGCCGCAAAACAGAAACCCAATAAAAAAGGTATAGGGTTGAGTCCGCGGGAGAGGGTAATAGACACCAGCAGAGGCGTCATGGCAACGATAACCACATCGTTAGTCAGTAAGGCCGAGAGCACGCCGCCCACGCCAATCAGGACTGCCAGCAGTGCCGAAGGGCTGACCCGCAATAAGGCGACGCGTTTTACCGTCCAGGTATAGAAGCCGGAAACCACGAAAGAGGCAGAAACCACCATTAAACCAAACAGCATACCGATGGTGCGGTAATCAATCGCGACCCAGGCTTTAGGCGGGCTAATGCTGCCGAAGGTCATCATGGCCATGGCACCAATGATGGCGGCCCCGGTTCTGTCCACTTTAAAACCGGGCAGAGTACCAAAGCCCATGGCGATGTAGACTAAAATAAAGATAATGACGGTTAAGTCCATCTGATCAACACTTAAAATGGCAGAAAACGTGCTAATTTAGCGGCGAATATCCGTTAAATCAAGTCTGATAAATAAAGTCTGCCGTTAACATTACTTGGTATTATTTTTTATTTATATTTTTCCGTAGTGAGTTTTAAGCGAAGTCATTATTTTGCTTTTATCATCCATACCTGTTTGCTGGGGTTAATACCTTATCAGCTTGCCCCGGTGTTTTTATGATTTAACTAAAGATGAATATTCCCATCGATGCTTTAGCTATATTTTCAGTAATTGCCGCCTATACAGCCTGGGTAAAAAAGAGGGAATAAGGTTTTATCATGCATTAGAACTTTTATTGCCGAGGATAGACTTTTTTATAAATTCTCAACGGGCAGCAGAGGGGTAAAATACGCCCGGATTCTCAATACTTAGGGAGTAAACTGCCGGGCCAGGCAGCCAGCTCTGGCGGGGAGCGGGGAGGCGGCGTGCCATTAGTCTGGCGGGCTGGCCAGCCTGCCGGGTTTATCAGGCCCGCGGGGGGCGGGACTTTCGGGATGGTACTTTAGGATAAGGCTTAAATACCGGCCGAATTGCATCTCTATACTCGTATTCGCTAATGGTAAAGCAATGATATTTACCAATAAAGTGTTTAATAGTGTTACTGTAAATAAACAAAAATAAAACGTTGGCCGGCGGCAGGCGTGTAAGTCATTTTTGCTGCCAGCTGCATATTTTTTGTCATAAAACAGCGTTAAAGTGTGTGAAGGCATTCACCAGGTCTGACTACAGTCTGGTAGAACAGCGACACCGCGGGATCAGGAAGTTGATAGAAAACGTAGGGAGAAGCGATTTAGCGTGCTGCATGATAAACAGGAGAGAGTTGAATGAGTGAACGTATACAGGTTATCCAGGGGGATATCACCCGGATAAATGTTGATGTGATAGTGAATGCCGCTAACCCTTCATTGCTGGGGGGCGGGGGCGTGGATGGTGCTATTCATCGCGCCGCTGGACCGTCACTTCTGGAAGCCTGTAAAGTCATTCGCCAGCATCAGGGAGAGTGTGCCCCGGGTCATGCGGTGATAACGGAGGCTGGAGACATTGATGTTAAAGCCATTATTCATACGGTGGGTCCCGTCTGGCAGGGCGGGGAAAAGAATGAGGCTGAGTTATTAACCCAGGCGTATCGCAACAGTCTGGATCTCGCCGCGGCCAATGGCTACCGCTCTATCGCATTTCCGGCTATTTCCACCGGGGTGTACGGTTTTCCTAAACAGCAGGCGGCGGAAATCGCCTGGGATATTGTTTTCCAGTATATCGGCCAGCGTCCCTTACCGGAAACGGTTCTGTTTGTCTGTTTTGATGATGAAAACACTGCGATACATCAGGCGCTGGCTGCCTCGGGACGGTATAAAACCTCCCCCTATGAAAGCCGGTAACCTCTTGCCAGAGCAGGGGAGCGATAACTCCCCTTGGCGTAATTATGAGCGGTGGACGCTATTAATGGTTTTATCCGGCGGACTGGCTGGCTGAGGGTGTTTTTCCGGTTTACCTGAAAACAGGAAGCGCAAAAGCGGAATGCGTAAGTGCAGTTCGTAAAGCAACAGCGCGACGCCAACCACAAAGACCAATCCGAGGGTAAAGCCTACAATATTTGAGCTGATATGCGGCCCGATAAAAGCCCCAAAAAACAGGGTTAATGGGTGATGGACCAGATAAACAAACAGTGAGGCGTTAACAAAATAGGTCACCCGCGCCGAGGGAACATTCAGCAAGCGATAGCCCAGGGAGAAGATCACGTTCACCATCCACAGGCCCATCATCATGGTTATCGCACTCTCGGTTTCATACATCCAGGCATCCCCGCGGCCGTAACGCTGATTCGCCAGGTAGGCAATAAAGGCGATAGCGGCGCCGAGAGTACACCCCAGGGAAGGGGTAATAAACAGCGCTTTTAACGACTGCCGTTTAAAGATAAGCGCGCCAAGGATAAAGAACGGTAAGTAAAACAGGGTCTGCATCACCGCAAAATTAAACAGTGCGTCGCTAAGAATGGGGGGATAGAGAATAAACAGGGCACGGCGCAACGCCGCGTAGGCAATACCCAGCCCGAGAAAAATCAGTGACAGCTGACCCAGCGTGATATTTTTTTTATTTTTTTCATCCGCTGCCATAATTCTGTCAACTTTCCTGAATAGAATCATGCCAATGGTGGTAAGGATGACCAGCACCATCAAAAACCACAGGTGAGAAACCAGTTCCCAGACAAGGGTATTGTATTTCTCATAGCCGCTGAGGGCGTTCCAGGTATGGTTTTTGCCGTTAATATACTGCAGCATTAAAAACTGCGGTAAGGTCAGTAATGGAATCGCGGCCAGCATCGGGATGCCCACCCGCTCAACGCGCACTTTCCACCAGTGTTTGAGGGAGTAGCGCTGATATAACATGTAGGAAAAGTATCCCGAAATGACGAAAAAAACCTGCATGCGGAATGCATGAATAAAGTCATTAAATAGCGTTAACCCCATAGAAGGTGTCGCACTATTAACATGCCATTGGTGCGTTGAATAGATAAGTGACAGATGAAAGGGGATCCCCAATAGCATCAACCATGCCCTGATAGAGTCCAGAAAAAACTCACGTTTTTGTGGTGTCTTAATCATATAGCTCCCGAGGCTTAGCCACGCGCTCTCTTGTGAAAAACGTCGTTTGATCACCGGAAAAAAAGAGCGTTATTTTATACTATCCTTCCAAACCCTACACCCTCGATCTCGTTCTGTCTGTTAGGTGTGTTCTTAAAATCTAAACAAATGGATTTTTTGGTCAAGAGCTGAGCCAATAGCCGAAACTAAGCAGGTATAATGCTGTCAGAAATCGAGAGTTTACATTAAAATGAATTAATTGATTCGAGCACACAAAGGGGGATGTGCTGGTTAATATGAAACATAAAACCGAACTGATGAAATTACGCTGGCTAGGCGCTGTGGTGATGTTGTCTCTTTATTCAACATCCGTCTGGGCCTTCTCTATCAATGATGTTGCTGAGCAGGCAAAGAAATTAGCGAGCAAAAGCTACGAAGCACCGAAAAGCAATCTGCCTTCGCAATTTCGTAACATGAAGTATGCGGACTACCAACAGATCCAGTTCAATCATGACAAAGCTTACTGGAGCGACATCAAAACCCCGTTTAAGCTCGAGTTCTACCATCAGGGTATGTACTTCGACACGCCGGTCACCCTTAATGAGGTGACGGCAACAACTGTTCAAAAAATAGGCTATAGTCCGGACTATTTTAATTTTGGTAATCTTAAGTACGACAAAGATTCCCTGAAGGACCTTGGCTTTGCCGGCTTTAAAATCCTTTATCCGATTAATAGTAAGGATAAAAACGATGAAATCGTGAGTATGCTGGGCGCCAGCTATTTCCGGGTGGTCGGCGCAGGACAGGTGTATGGCCTTTCTGCCCGTGGTCTGGCAATCGATACGGCTTTGCCTTCGGGTGAAGAGTTCCCGCGTTTTCGCGAGTACTGGATTGAGCGGCCAAAACCAAACGAAAAAACCCTGACGCTGTATGCTCTGCTCGATTCTCCGCGGGCGACGGGCGCTTATCGCTTCGTGATTATCCCAGGCCGGGATACGGTTATCCGCGTTCAGTCTAAAGTCTACCTGCGCGATAAAGTGGGTAAACTTGGCATAGCACCGTTGACCAGTATGTTCCTGTTCGGCCCTAATCAGCCTTCACCGACCACCAACTTCCGTCCGGAAATGCATGACTCTAATGGTCTGTCTATTCATGCCGGTAACGGGGAGTGGATTTGGCGTCCGCTGAATAATCCGAAACATCTGGCCGTTAGCTCATTTGCAACTGAAAACCCACAGGGTTATGGCCTGTTGCAGCGCGGGCGTCAGTTCTCGCGTTTTGAGGACTTAGATGACCGGTATGACTTACGACCAAGTGCCTGGATAACCCCGGACGGTGATTGGGGTAAAGGCAGTGTTGAATTAGTTGAAATTCCAACTAATGATGAAACCAATGACAACATTGTTGCCTACTGGACACCGGAAAAACTGCCGGATCCTGGCGTTGAAATGAACTTCAACTACAGCATTACCTTCAGTCGCGATGAAGACAAACTTCATGCGGCCGATAACGCCTGGGTTATGCAAACCCGTCGCTCTACCGGAGACGTTAAACAGGCCAATCTGGTACGTCAGCCGGATGGCACTACCGCATTTGTCATCGATTTCACCGGCGCGGATATGAAAAAGTTACCTGCAGATGCACCGGTAACCGCTCAGACCAGCATTGGTGAAAATGGCGAGATTGTTGACAGCCAGGTACGTTATAACCCGGTCACTAAGGGCTGGCGTTTAACATTGCGTGTAAAACTGAAAGACGATAAAAAGCCAACAGAAATGCGAGCCGCACTGGTCGATGGCGATCAGACTTTGAGTGAAACATGGAGCTATCAGCTACCTGCAAATGAATAAGTCAAATTTTACTACCGCGCGGTATATTGACGCGCTAGCCGAAACGGGCGTTAAAAGCGCCCAACTGCCTGAGGATTCTCTTCAGGCAGTACATGAAGCGCTGGACAGCACTGAGCATCCTCCGCATACCCGGCCGGATGACTCACCGTTAAGTTCGGTAAAGTCACGCCTGGAGGCAGTATGGCCGGACTCACTCGGCCATCAACAACTGATTGAAGACAGTGAAGGACGCAGCCAGTTACAGGCCATGCCTAAAGCGACTCGCTCTTCTATGTATCCGGATCCCTGGCAGACTAACCCGATTAGTCGAGTATGGGACAGAATTCGGGGACGTGAGTCCACTCGCCGTCAGTCTGCTTCCGGCGACTCGGCGGATGAGCAAAAATGGCGGACGGTGGGCACCATCCGCCGTTATATTCTGCTGCTATTAACCCTGTCACAAACGGTAGTCGCGACCTGGTATATGAAGACCATTCTTCCTTACCAGGGCTGGGCATTGATTAATCCTATGCAAATGGGTGACCAGGATCTTTGGGTCTCCTTTATGCAGCTTCTGCCTTATGTGCTGCAAAGCGGCATTCTTATTCTCTTTGCCATTCTGTTTTGCTGGATTTCCGCCGGATTCTGGACCGCCCTGATGGGCTTTCTCCAGCTGCTGATGGGGAAAGATAAATACAGTATCTCTGCCTCGACCACCGGCAATGAGCCGATTAATCCCGAACATCGCACCGCGCTGATTATGCCCATCTGTAACGAAGATGTGGATCGGGTATTTGCCGGACTGCGTGCCACCTGGGAGTCGGTTAAGGCCACCGGACAGCAACAGCATTTTGATGTCTATATCCTCAGTGATAGCTACAACCCCGATATTTGCGTTGCCGAGCAAAAAGCCTGGATGGAGCTTATCGCTGAAGTGCAGGGCGAAGGCCAGATTTTTTATCGCCGTCGCCGTCGCCGGGTAAAGCGTAAAAGCGGAAATATCGATGACTTCTGCCGTCGCTGGGGTAATCAGTACAGCTATATGCTGGTGCTGGATGCCGACTCGGTGATGACCGGTGATTGTCTGACCAATCTGGTTCGCCTGATGGAAGCCAATCCGAAAGCAGGTATTATCCAGTCTTCTCCAAAAGCGTCAGGAATGGACACTCTGTATGCCCGTTGCCAGCAGTTTGCTACCCGGGTTTATGGTCCGCTGTTTACCGCGGGATTACATTTCTGGCAACTGGGCGAGTCTCACTACTGGGGACACAATGCGATAATTCGTGTCAAACCCTTTATTGAGCACTGCGCCCTGGCGCCATTGCCTGGTGAGGGTAACTTTGCAGGCTCCATTCTGTCCCATGACTTTGTTGAAGCGGCCTTGATGCGTCGTGCGGGCTGGGGAGTCTGGATTGCCTATGACTTACCGGGTTCTTATGAAGAGCTCCCGCCTAACCTGCTGGATGAGTTGAAGCGTGACCGCCGCTGGTGCCAGGGTAACCTGATGAACTTCCGTCTGTTCCTGGTCAAAGGTATGCACCCGGTTCACCGCGCGGTGTTCTTAACCGGTGTAATGTCTTATCTGTCGGCGCCGTTATGGTTTATGTTCCTCGCCTTATCTACCGCGTTGCAGGTTGTACATGCCCTGACCGAGCCCCAATACTTCCTCCAGCCCCGGCAGCTGTTCCCGGTATGGCCCCAATGGCGGCCGGAACTGGCGGTAGCGCTGTTTGCCTCCACCATGGTGCTGCTGTTCTTGCCTAAATTGCTCAGTATTATTCTTATCTGGTGCAAAGGGGCGAAAGAGTACGGCGGATTCTTCCGGGTAACCTGCTCGCTGTTGCTTGAGGTGTTGTTCTCTGTGCTGCTGGCACCGGTACGCATGCTGTTTCATACCGTGTTTGTGGTCAGTGCTTTCCTCGGCTGGGAAGTGGTCTGGAATTCACCTCAGCGTGATGATGACTCCACCCCGTGGGCGGAGGCTTTCCGCCGCCATGGTTCGCAGTTGCTGCTCGGTGTGGTGTGGGCGGTGGGTATGGCCTGGCTTGATTTACGCTTCCTGTTCTGGCTGGCGCCGATTGTTTTCTCCCTTATCCTCTCGCCGTTTGTTTCGGTTATCTCCAGCCGGGCAAGCGTTGGACTGTGGAGTAAACGTAAAAAACTGTTCCTGATCCCAGAGGAATATTCCCCGCCGCAGGTACTGGTTGATACCGATGCTTATCTGCAGCTGAATCGCAGTCGCACGCTTGATGATGGCTTTATGCACGCGGTGTTTAACCCGGCATTTAATGCCCTGGCCACCGCGATGGCAACGGCTCGCCACCGCGAAAGTCATATTATTGAGATTGCCCGGGATCGTCATGTTGAGCAGGCATTAAATGAAACGCCGGAAAAACTCAACCGTGACCGTCGGTTAGTGTTATTAAGCGACCCTGTGACGTTGTCACGTCTGCATTATCGCGTCTGGGCAAACCCTGAACGTTACTCTTCATGGGTAACGGGGTATTCCCAATTGGCGCTTAATCCACGTGCGTTGCCGACCCGATCCGCAGGGATGTAATTTTCACCGATCTGCCAGCTAGCCAGTCTGAGTGATGGCTAACAAGAGGAAGAACCTGGGTTCTTCCTCTTTTTTTTGCCTGATTTTCCCTATCGATAGCGGCATATTATCGCTACCCGGGCTGGCACAGGGGGCAACAGGATCGGCGGGTATTGGTTAAGCGGATGATGACCCCCTCAGCCCGGCCTTTTTAGCCCTTAGCCGCAATAGTGTTATGGCTAAGAGCCGATTTTATGCTAGCCTGCGTGGCGCATTGCAGGCGGGATTTGGCCCCGGTCAGGTTCGCAAGGGGCAGCTCAGCCGTTGCCTGGAATGCCTATGCGATGGGGCAGCGAATGGCGGAATAGCGCAGTGATGAGAAGAGTAGCAATAGTGGTGATGGTCATGCTGTTAACCGGCTGCGGGAGCATCATTAGCCGAACCATTCCGGGGCAGGGGAAAGGTCATCAATACTACCCCGGTGTGCAATGGGATGTGCGGGACAGCGCCTGGCGTTATATCACCGTCCTCGATCTGCCTTTTTCCCTGATGTTCGACACGCTGATGCTCCCCATCGATGCCTCGCACGGGCCCTATGAGTGAGGCTTAGGTCTCATCCCACTCATCGGCGGCCCGAAAGCCCTCTTCGGTATCAAGCGGCGGCTCTAACTGGAACTCCCCCTCATCCCATTCATGCAGGGTATTTTCCTCCAGCCACTCCTGGCGGATTTCAATTTCATCATAGTCGCCATCAAAAACGCTCTGTGCCGCCTCGCCACTGAGCAGCGCGACGCACTCCCCTTCACCGTCATCCTCCTCATCACTCAGGAATTCTGCCTGCCACATAATATCCCCATCCTGCATAACATATTTTTGGATGTTGAATTGCTGGATATTGGCATTCTCTTCATCGACGTCCGGATTATCAGCGAGAAAGAGTTCACGGGCCGCGTCAATGGCCTCTTCAAGCGTTGCATATAAAGACATGGTTATCTCCTGAAGATGATTGATTATCAAAAATCATAGACCATGAATTCGATCAATTGCGAATAGAGAAACAAAAAAGAAACTGAATGCGATTTCATCATGTTAAGGGCATTCTTATTATCTTTAGCCACTGAGCATTCAGTCTGCAAGTCAGAGGGAGATAAACAGGAAAGAATGGTTTAGCGGGGGGATGTTTTCATCCCAAAATCCGCCGTCGGGGCGACGATTTTGGGATGAAGAAAAGGCTAATACGCCCCAGGCCAGCGGCTACTGATAGCGGTCGGCCACCCCTTCCGGGCGGGTTTTAAACCGACGATGCAGCCACATATATTGCTCCGGCGCCATCAGAATACACTGCTCAATAATGCCATTCATCCAGCGAGCGGTGCCTTCCGGGCTGTCGAGGGGCGGGGAAAATTCCGCCGGCAGAACCACCAGCTCATAACCTTTGCCCCCCGGAAGGCGTCTGGGTACAAAGGGGACAATACAGGCCCCGGACAGTTTTGCCAGGGTATAGGTTCCGGCGGTGGTTGCCGCCTGATCCACGGCAAAAAAGGGCACGAAGGTGCTACCCCGTGGGCCGTAATCGTGGTCAGGGGCATACCAGATAATCTCCCCCTGTTTCAGATTACGTACCATACCTTTCAGGTCTTTACGGTCTAACATGCTTTTATTTGAGCGGGTGCGGCCTTTGGTCTGCACCCAGTCAAGGAGCTTGTTATCATTGGGGCGATAAACACCGATCCCTGGGGTTCTGATACCCAAAATACGTGCCCCCAGTTCCAGCGTCAGAAAGTGTATACCGATTAATAGAATTCCCCGGCCGGATTGTAGAATGGCTTCAATATTTTCCACGCCCTGCGTCTTGCACCAGCGATTGATTCGCCAGGTTGGCCAGAACCACGCCATCCCGGTCTCTATCAGGCCCATACCCACTGACTCAAAATTTTCGACAATCATCTTCTCCCGCTGCTGGTCACTCATATCGGGAAAACAGAGGGTCAGATTACGGCGAACGATCTGCGCCCGGCGCTTCATAACACGCAGAGATAAACGTCCCAGCCCACAGCCAATACGATACAGCAGCGGATAGGGGAGCTGTACCAGTAAATAGAGGGCGATGACACCCAGCCAGCTGGCCCAGTATCGCGGGTGCAGTAGAGAAAAAGAAAATTGTGGTAAGTTCGTCATATCAAACCTTTACGACGTCATTGTCGGATTTTGTATAGGCGGCATTGTGACATTTTTTGGCGCAAAGCCAAAATCTGAGACGTTAATAGCGCTTTAGTTTCCAAAAGGAGGGAAAGGTAGCGCAAAAGTTGTGATGTAAATTAGCTTTATTTGCTTTATCATGCAGGCCCATTTTTTAAAGATTGCAGAGTGAACACCATGCCAGTGTTACATAACCGCATATCGAATGAGGCGCTGCGTGAACGCATGCTGGCTGAAACTGAGCCGCGTACCACCCTCTCATTCTATAAGTATTTTACCATTGAAGACCCAAAAGCCACCCGGGATGCCCTATACCAGGCCTGTGTTAAGCTTGATGTTTTTGGCCGTGTCTACCTGGCTCGCGAGGGTATCAATGCGCAAATCAGTGTGCCGCAAAGTCGTGTAGACGCCTTCAGAGAGATGCTTTACCGCTTTGACCCGGCCCTGAATAATCTGCGTTTGAATATCGCCCTTGAAGATGATGGTAAATCGTTCTGGGTATTGCGTATGAAAGTTCGCGATCGCATCGTTGCCGATGGTATAGATGACCCGACTTTTGATGCCAGCGACGTTGGGGAATATCTCAATGCCGCTCAGGTCAATGCCATGCTTGATGACCCGGATGCGCTGTTTATCGACATGCGTAATCATTATGAGTATGAAGGCGGGCATTTTGACAAGGCATTGGAAATTCCGGCGGATACCTTCCGGGAACAATTGCCAAAAGCCGTTGAAATGCTTGAAAGTGATAAAGAACAAAAGATTGTCATGTACTGCACCGGGGGGATTCGCTGTGAAAAAGCCAGCGCCTGGATGCGTCATAACGGTTTTAAGAATATTTATCACATTGAAGGGGGCATCATTGAGTATGCCCGTCGGGCGCGGGAGCAGGGTTTACCGGTGCGTTTTGTCGGTAAAAACTTTGTTTTCGATGAGCGCATGGGAGAGCGTATTTCTGAAGATGTGATTGCCCATTGCCATCAATGCGGCGCACCCTGCGATAGCCACACCAATTGTAAAAATGACGGCTGCCATCTGTTATTTATACAATGCCCCAGCTGCGCTGAGAAGTTTTCAGGCTGCTGTAGCGAGCTGTGTCGGGAAGAGTTGGCTCTGTCACCGGAAGAGCAACGCCGTCGCCGTGCCGGTCGCGAAAATGGCAATAAAATCTTCAATAAATCCCGCGGCTTACTCAACACAACGTTAGGCTTACCCGACCCGGAGTCTAAGTAATCCCCTGACTGCCCTCAGCGAACGCCGGGGGCAGTATCGAAATGATGGCCCCAGCGCCGCTGACCCGGTTTCTACCCGTTTTATCTGTCCGGATAAGCAAAGGGGGAGGCCGTACTCCCCCGCTGATTGCGACTATGGCTTAAAACGCGCCAGTGAGAAAGGGCTAAGGTCGAAGTCACTCTTTTTGCCTAAAGCAAACTGGCAGGCAATTTCCCCCAGCACCGAGGCAAATTTAAAGCCATGTCCGCTCAGGCCGCTAATCACCAGCGTATTGGCATGATTTGGCAGGGTGTCGATAATAAAGTCTTCATCAGGTGAATTGTCGTAGCTACAGGCGGCACCGTGCAGGCAACAGCCTATACCAGGCAGAAATTCACGCAGGAAAGGAAACACCTCGCCACCGTCGCTGGCCACCCGGCCAAAAGGCAGGCGCTGATCGGCGGAGGTTATCTGCTGGCCGCCATTATGTTTTGCCACTTTTAATTCATCATTTTCAGCCGGGAAGCCGTAGTACTGATCGCCGTTTGGCATCACAGCCGTAAAACCAGGGAAGCGGTTTTTCTCGCTATAACGTCCGTCTGCCTGGTGCCAGGCAAAAATTTTGCGCAGGGTGTTAATCGGGAGCTCAGGCAGTAATTGCTTAACCCATGTGCCAGCGCTAACCAGCAATTTACTGCCCTGAAAATCGCCTTCAGGCGTGCTAACGGTCACCCCCTGGTCGTCATAGGCGATGGCGCTAACCGGGCAGTTAAACAGCTGGCCGGCGCCGCCTTCTTTTGCCAGGCGAATATAGGTCGCCACCGCCAGTTCGCTTTTTAACACCCCAGCCTCAGCCTCAAACAGGCCGACATAATCATCCGGGACCACAATCTCCGGCCAGCGGGCTTTAACTGCCCGACCGTCCATGACTTCTCCGCTCAGGGAGTAAGCCTCAGTACTTGCTATGGCATTTTTAATAAACTCAGACTCTGCCGGGCCCAAATTAATAACGCCGGTTTGATGAAAGAGCTTCTCACCGCTCATGTCTGATAGGGCATCCCATAGCTTTTGTGCCCTGAGCAGCAGCGGGACATATTTTTCACCCTCGCCATAGGCATGGCGCATCAGGCGCGTATCACCATGGTGACTTCCCTGCTTATGGGGCGGATGATGGCTATCAATCATCAATACCTTAAGCCCGGAGTGGGCCGCATAGCATCCTGCCGCCGCGCCAACAGAGCCGCTACCGACGATGATAAGATCATATTTCATGCTGCTACTCTCATTCAGAAAAAATTCTCTAGCAGGGTAATTAATTAACCCATTTCATGCAATTGTTGCCGGAGGAAAACCGGGGCTAATCAGTCAGCAGGCATAGCGCATTAACGCTTGAAACGGGTAAGGGCAGGAAACTGAAGCGGACAGGGGGAGAAGGGAAAGCCAGCGGTTTTCCCTTCTCCGGGGAGTGCATAAAGAAGCAGAACTAACAACGGGATGAATGTTACACAACCGGAAAATTATCAGGCTGATGCACGCGCATCATAAACAGGCTGTACATCAATGCTTACGATAATCGTTTTCCTGGTATTCGCCGGACTCTATTTTGGCAATGCCAGCCTCAAGAATAGAGATAAATTGTCGGGCCACGTCGGTGGTTAACCAAAGCGTTTGGCCAATCTCGGTTTCATCTTGCTTCTGAGTGTTAGATGTCAGGTAGTGCAGGCGCAGCATCATAGCATCATAGCTATCTACGGTGCTGATATCCCATCCAACCAGGGGATGAGTCTGGATAACATCATTATTTTTTTCCATCATAACCCCTTAAATGCGTGTTTAATAAAAACGAACGGCGACTGAGGTTCATGCAAGATAAAGTAGAGCCTTTTAAGTATATCAACGATACAAAATAAAGGTGGGGAAAAAGATGTCTGGCAATAATTTCTAACATCATTTACAAAGGATGTACAAGGATATAAAGAGTAATAAATTGTTTTGTTTGAAAAACAGACAAAAAAGCCGAGCGGCAACACCCGGCAAAAATACCAATACAATAAAGCTAGTTATTATTCGGCGTCGAACCAGTCGTCAGCACTTTCCCAGGTTTCCTGCAAAATAGTGCTGATACGCGCTTTATCTTCGTGTAATCCGCCGACCACTGACAGGTTATTGCTGGCGGCCAGACGAATATGAATCCCGGGATTACTATCAGGAAACGCGCGGTGAATTCGACGGGAAAATTCATCGCTCAGCGCATCCATCGCCCCGGGTGGCATGGATGTACTTTTCGCTATGGTCACTTCAATACGCATAACAACCCCCCCTATAATCATACTGTTTATTTATACAGTATGATTACCAGGAACTCAATATGGCGAATGAAAATTTAGCGCTTTACTGACCACTTAACCTGCTCCCCGGCAAGGAAGGGCACTATCTCACCTTCGGCGCTGGCAATCGTTTCGGGAATGGTTTCTGCCACCCGAACCAGTTCAATGGTTTGCTCATTAACCGCTAAGCCATAAAAGCGCGGGCCATTGAGCGAACAGAAGGCTTCAAAATGGTTAAGGGCCTGCATCTCTTCAAATACCGTGGCATAGGCACCCAGGGCCGATGGGGCATTAAAGCAACCTGCGCAACCGCAGCTGGTCTCTTTCCGGCTCTGCAGGTGCGGGGCTGAGTCGGTGCCGAGAAAGACGCGGTCACAGCCGCTGGCAACCAGTTCACGAAGCGCCTGCTGGTGGATATTGCGTTTCAGAATAGGCAGGCAGTAAAGGTGCGGCCGAATGCCGCCAACCAGCATATGGTTACGGTTAAACATCAGATGCTGGGGGGTGATGGTCGCGGCAATGTGTTGATCACCTTCCTGGACATACTGGGCCGCATCTTTGGTGGTGATGTGTTCAAAAACCACTTTCAGGCCAGGCAACTGACGGCGTAACGGCATCATCACCGTTTCAATAAAGCGCGCTTCACGGTCAAAAATATCGACATCAGCATGCGTTACCTCGCCGTGTACCAGCAAAGGCATGCCGATTTTTTGCATACGCTCAAGGACCGGCATAATGGCCGCAATACTGGTAACGCCGTGGCTTGAGTTGGTGGTGGCATTGGCTGGATAGAGTTTGGCGGCGGTAAACACACCCTGGGTAAATCCCTGCTCAATAACATTGGGGTCTAAGCTGTCGGTCAGGTAGCAGGTCATTAAGGGTTCAAAGCTGTGGTTGTCCGGCACCGCATCTAAAATACGCTGGCGGTAAGCTATCGCCGCCTCGACACTGGTAATCGGAGGCACAAGGTTTGGCATCACAATCGCCCGCCCGTAAGTCTGGCTGGTATAGGGCACAACGGTTTTCAGCATATCACCATCACGCAGGTGGATATGCCAATCGTCTGGGCGGCGAATTTTTAACACTTGGGGTAAGGCGGTCATGAATGTGCTCCGGCGAAAGATGAGAAACAGACTGCTTTAAGAAGGCTTATGCCGGGAACTAAGGATATGCGGAAACGTTTTCGTTTGCATCACTTATATTCTGTAATTGACAGCAGGGTGAGGGCTCACCCTGGCTGGTGGGGATTAATCAGTGAAAGGAATAACAATCTCACCGGGACGGACTTCAATGCCTTTCGCCAGTTTTTTCGCCAGCGCTTCCGCCTTAGAGCGGTCATTGCTCAGAATATACGCCGGATTCTGATTAAAGTAGCTGCGTAACGATTGATTCAGATAAGGGATGATAGTTTGCAGGATACTCTGCATTTTGGCTGGTTCGACCTGGGTGTCGAGAATTTCCATTTCGCGCAAAAAAATGGCTCCCTGTTCTTTATCAAAAACAGGCTGGGCTTTCATTTTAAGGGCAATGGTCGCTTTCTGGGTGCCAAACAGAGAGGAGAGATCCAGATTAGCCTGTCCGGTCAGCGTCACTTTATTTGGCTCTTCACGCCCCACCTGGCTTACCAGGCTTGTGAGGGTAATTTGCGCATCGGCAACCCCGGGAACGCCCACATTCTTAGCGAAATGAATATGTTTTTCCAGGGCCTGGTTTATCTCCTGCTCACTGACGCTGTACTGAGTCAGCTGATTACAGCCCGCCAGGGCCCCACTCAGCGCCAGCATTGCGGCAAAAAACATCTTTTTCATACAATTCCTCACTAACAACCTGAACATCTATCATGGCACAAAGCTTGAAAGTTGTTCTTAATAGCGAGTGCTAAAGGTTTACCGGTTTAATCATTGCATCCTGCGGTTACAGACATCCTTTCTGCTTTTTTGTTCTCCACTGGCCTTT
>Ga0153936_100137_pt1 | contig 17500 bp, 9 predicted proteins | sample TSNJ020MetaG_FD_102272 | JGI IMG/M metagenome (GOLD analysis project Ga0153936, IMG submission 102272) | Attine ant fungus gardens microbial communities from New Jersey, USA - TSNJ020 MetaG | ecosystem: Host-associated > Fungi > Mycelium > Unclassified | place: USA: New Jersey, Wharton State... | reverse complement strand
GTGCTGGCATTTGAGGGCGATGAAGCCCTGAGCACGCCGTTCAGCTACCGAATTGAATTCACCAGCAGTAACCATGCTATCAGTAAAGAGATGATGCTGATGAAAGCGGCCTCCCTGACGCTACAGGCCCGGGTTGACCAGGGTTACGGCATCAAAATACAGCAAGCCGTGCGCACGCTTCAGGGAGTGGTGAGCGGTTTTGAACGCCTCAACACGTCAAAGGATGAAACCCACTATGCGCTGACGCTTCAGCCGCGCCTGGCCCTGCTCGACCGGTCGCACCAGAACGCTATTTACCAGGATATGTCGGTACCGCAAATCGTGGAAAAAATCCTGCGCGAGCGTCACAACATGCGCGGTCAGGATTTTCTGTTCTCGCTGGCAAAAGAGTACCCGCGTCGTGAGCAGGTGATGCAGTACGATGAGAACGACCTGCACTTTATTACCCGCCTGTTGGGCGAGGTCGGCATCGGGTTTCGTTTTACCACCGATACGCGCCTGAACATCGATGTGGTGGAGTTTTTCGACAGCCAGCAGGGTTACGAAAAAGGCCTGACGCTTCCGTCGGTTCCACCGTCGGGTCAGCATTCACAGGGCGTGGACTCGGTCTGGCAGATGGAGAGCCATCATCATGTGGTGCAGAAGCAGGTCAGCACCCGCGACTATAACTATCGGCAGGCCATGAATGACATGGATACCCGGGTCGATGCGACCCGCGGGGATGTCACCACCTACGGTGATGCCTATCACTATGCTGATAACTATCTGACAGCGGGGAATACCCCTGACCGCAATCCAGCCCCGGAGTCCGGGGCGTTTTATGCCCGCCTTCGTCACGAACGCTACCTGAACGGCCAGACCCAGGTCCGGGCCGTCACCAGCTGTCCGACTCTCTCTCCGGGGCAGGTGCTCAAAGTCACCGGTGGCTACGAAGTGGCAGAGGTATTTGCTCATGGCGTACTGATCACGGCAATGCACAGCCATGCCCGGCGGGATGAAGACTTTGGCGTCAACTTCGACGGGATCCCGGATAGCCCGGATTTTAGTTTCCGCCCGGCCCCTGGTGACCGTCCGGTGATGGCCGGGACGTTACCGGCCCGCGTCACGAGCACCACCGAAAACGACATATACAGCCATATTGATAAAGACGGCCGTTACCGCGTCAATATGCTGTTTGACCGCGACGGCTGGGAGACCGGGTTTGAGAGCCTGTGGGTCCGTCAGTCCCGCCCGTATGCGGGCGATACCTACGGTCTGCACTTGCCGCTGCTGGCGGGCACCGAAGTGGCGATTAGCTTTGAAGGCGGCAATCCTGACAGGCCGTACATTTCCGGTGTGCTGCATGACTCGGCCCATGGTGACCACGTCACCATCCGCAACGACAGACGTAACGTGCTGCGCACTCCGGCCAATAATAAAATCCGCCTCGACGATGATCGCGGGAAAGAGCATATCAAGGTCTCCACCGAGTACGGCGGTAAAAGCCAGCTGAATCTCGGTCATTTAGTGGATACTGAAAAGCAGAAGCGCGGTGAGGGATTTGAACTCAGAACCGATAGCTGGGGAGCGATACGGGCACAGAAAGGGATATTAATCAGTGCCGACGGCCAGACGAAGGCGCAGGGTCTGGTGCTGGAGATGCAGCAGGCGGTCAGCAATCTGGAAGATGCCCGGGAGCAGATGACAGCTCTCTCCGATGACGCGCAGAAGGCGGCCGCGACCCCGGCCGATCTGCAGGCGCAGATTAAACTGCTGGAACAGCAGCTGGCGGACCTCAAAAAATCGGTGCTGTTGCTCAGTGCGCCGGAGGGGATGGCGCTGACCAGCGGACAGCATCTGCAGATGTCTGCCAGTCAGAACCTGATAGCGACTGCCGGTAAGAATGCCGATGTCAGCGTGGTGAAAAATCTGTTCATCGGAGTTGGCAATGCCCTGAGCGTGTTTGTCCGTAAGCTGGGGATCAAGCTGATTGCCAACCAGGGGCCGGTGCAGCTACAGGCTCAGAATGACTTGATGGCGCTGATCGCCCGGGGCGAACTCAGTCTCACCAGTACCGAAGATGAAATCCATATTACTGCGAAGAAAAAAGTCACGATTAACGGGGGCGGAAGCTATATCACCCTGGATGCCAATGGCATTGAGTCTGCCACTCTGGGTGAGTACCGGACTAAAGCCGGACATTACGGGCGAAAAGAAAAGGCCAGCAAGCCAGAGGACTTTCCAAGTGTCGCTAATAAAGCGACAGATCACTCCAGTAAATTCGGTTTTTCCTGACAGGGAGTCACAACATGATTATCAGTCCTCCGTATCTGAGAAATAAAGATGCCACTCAGTCTGACACAGACTGGATTGAAGCGATGATGCCGGTCAATTCTCTCCGGGGATACCCTCTCAATGCCTCAGCGTCCTGGCATGGGGGCATCCATATACCGCATACTGATGCAGGCACAGTGCCGGAGAAAGTGAGGGCAATCGCTGAGGGGATCGTGGTGTCGTTTCGCAAGCCGTCCCCGTCAGAAAAAAGAGACCAGTTTCCACTCAAGTATGCCTCTATCAGAGGAACGGATGATGGCTATGTTTTATTGAAGCATGAGACAGAAATTGGTTCCGGGGAGGGCGGTAAGGTCGTTTTTTACTCTCTGTATATGCATCTGAAGTTTTTGGAAGCAGAGATAAAAGCTGGCGCCAAAATCTGCCGTAAAGACCCTCTGGGCTCTTGCGGAATGACTGACGGCCAGAATGAATTTCACTTCCAGATTTTTTGCGATGATAACAACATCAGTAAGCTGACGGGCAGGAAAACAGGAGAGCTGGATATTTCGAAGGATGGTCGCACCGATGCGATTTACGGTGATATCCATTTTTATCTGCCAGCAGGAATAAAGTTTTATGACCAGGCACCTGCAGATAACGCTACTTCTATCAGCGGACTTTTTGAATGTTATACCAGCGATGTGCCTCTGTATATCAGCATGACTCTGGCCCAAGGTAGTTGCACGATGGTGACCCGCCAGAAAAATACACAGACTGATGGGAAGTATGATCTGCTGGGCGAGCCGCTGGTTAACGCTGACGGCGAGGACTACGAATATAACCTCTATAAAACCGCGATGCGGAATTATAATGAGAGCCCTAGTGCCGGATTTGAGTTGCTTCGTTTTGGGCGGGTGATCAATACCGAGCATGAAAGACTGGTGCCGGCAGATGCGCCATTATGGATGACGGTCAGTTACCCGGGTGGCAAAGGGGTGGTCAATCTTGCCGATCCCAATATTAAAAAGTTTAGCGATGCCGACTTTCCGCACTGGATGGGCTGGCTGCTTGTTGATGATGACTCTGATACCCAGAGCCAGTGTAATTCGGCAATTATCAGAAAGTTACAGGAAGAGGGCAGGTACGAAGCGCAAAGCAACAGGCTTATCTGCTGTTTACCGTTCGAGTGGGAAAAAAGCACAATAGATGCCAGGTATAAATGGCTGATGACCGGTCTGCCCTGGGAGCAGTGCACTTCAGAAAAAACGGCCATATGGCAGGTTCCCGGGACCCAGGAATCGAAAGATCGAATGCTGATGAGTGAGGAAGACTATGGTAAATTTAAGCAACACGCAGAAGCTCTGTGCTTTGATTCAGAAGCATTTGGTTCTGGAAGACTGTGGCATTTCGAGCCAAAAGAATTTATTCGACACTTCAGAAAATGCGTTTGGTTAGATTGTGAAATAATTGAAAAAATTATGTCTGCGAATACCTGCAAGAAAATAACGACATCGATTAAACAAATAGCTGAAAAAACAACTGAATATTATAAAGCTATAAATATTATATTGAATAAGTACAACGTTAATTCTGGCAATAGGATTAGTCTTTTTTTAGGCCAAGGGGCGGTTGAGTCGGGTTATTTATTGTCGATGCAGGAAGTTAGTCAGAAACAGGTAAAAAAGACAGTAAGGAGAAATGGTGTAAATATTGATATAACTGTTGGTGGTGCATTAATCCCTGAATCCAGGCAAAATGAAAATACAGATACTGGTCATTGGTATGGCAATGTCCAGGATGAAGTTGATGAATACTATTCAGGTATTAAATATAATTCCAAAGGTAGACGTATTGCCGGTTCCTATAGCTGGATAAACGGGAACTGCGGAGACTTAGATGCTCAAAAATTTCGTGGTAGAGGATTTAAAATGCTTACTGGATTAGATACGTATTCAAGTTATTGGGTGTATCGTGGCTGGTTGAGTAAGAGTGATTTTGATAGTTCATGGTGGAATGATGCTGAATATAAAAAGAAAAATAAATCCGGTATGAAGAAAAGACCTCCTGAAATAGCATCGCCCCACAAGATAACTGAGAATCCATATAATTGTATAGATACTGGTGGTTTTTTTATCGTTGGATTTAAAAACAAAGTATTAAAAATTATGGACTCAGATGGGTTAGGTTTATCTGATAATGACAGTGTTATAGAAAAAGTCACTAAATCAATAAATGGCGGGGTTATAGGTTTGGAACAAAGAAAAATAGCCACAAGTAAAGCTAAGGAGTTAATATGTGATGAGATTTAAATTATTTTTAATGTTTGTGTTTTTTTTGTTATTTAGCAAAGTCTCTCATGCTGAATATTATAATGAACTTAGTTATAGCATTTATTACTTAAAGCTGAATAAAGAAAGGAAAGGCACTATTGATATTAGGGACTCTCTATCAGGTGTGATGAGCAATTGTGAAATATCTGGATGGAGCGAACTCGAGTCAAAAGGGGCAGGGATAATATCTCTAACAAGTGATAAGTTAGGGGTGCTTATTTCCCCTGGTAATAAATATCTTTTGTTGAAGGATGTAATTGAATGTAAAGGCGGTAACATACCCTTAAAAAGCCTTGAGTACTTTGAAGATGATATATCCACTCCGATAGATGTGAATTTTAATAAAAAACTAATCTTAGCAACTATTCCTATTGATGCCCAGCACGGAACATATCAATCCGTTATTTCTTATTTTGGCGGTGAAGATAATATTTTAAGTGGTCCGGGGTTTTGGGATAGTACTAAAGAAGATGTCGATGAGCAGAAAGATACCTTCAGGACAGGGGACTCAATCTACTTAGGTAAAATATCATCTGATGGAAAATATGTTGCTCCTAACGATTTAGATTGCTCAGCTGATTCACTCCCTGGTGTATGGGATGTAGAAAAAAAAATGAAGGTGATATTTCCATCAGATAACGATAATTCAGTTGTTCAAAGTAAATGCCAGGAACTATTTTCAGGGAGTAAAACACTGAATGAGTTAGGCGGGATGCTCCTCCCCAACAGCCTTGGGCATGGGGCTAAGTGAGTAAACTTTCTATCAGGAGATCAGTGGCATGGAGAATAAAACCAGAGATAATGGCGTTTGAGAACGTCAAATGGCCTGCGTTTAAGCAGGCATGGTACGTGCTTAACGATTCTACAGAACAAGAATCCGATTACATTACCATTACGGAATAAAAATAAAATTTTTAGTCTTATTATTTTTGTCGATGACTTGATCTGCACTTGCTATTAATTAAAATTCAAAATTGACTGCTTCAGCAGACACTCATTAATTTTACAAGTGACCATGAATAGTGGAATGAAGAAGCTATGCAAACTTTAAGTGAAAACACTGGTTTTCAGGGGGGATAAGTTTATACAATTGCTTAATAAATATCTTTATCAGGATAAGCAACATTGGCTATGATGCCTATGGACAATGTTCGTTGCATATTGCTGCTGAAAAAAACACTTAGGTCAAAAATGCTCACGGGAGTTATAATTAAAACAGGTATGCTGTCTTGATTTGGAAAGACAGAAACTGATATGGGTTGTTTTGTATGTTGTTTGGTTTTTATAAAAAATTTTAATTGAAAATTTTATCACTTCTCTAAGTCTGGTAATAAAGTAAAAGCATTATAACTTCACAACTTTGATTGTTAGGTCTATGCGTTATTTATTTTTTTTGCCACTGTTCGTTTTTATAAATTAAAACAAATAACTTTCATGCTTCGGTTTTTTACCTCTGGATATCATGCGAATGACTCTTTTTTATTCATCTTTGATGAGTGTGGTATGTGTTTTATTGATAATCAACGCCCTGTGTTATCTGGCTTTTATTATTTCGAAAGGAGTCGCTAATGTCATGTTTTTATTCTGGTTGTGTGTTTAAATTGGGATGTGGTGTGTGGTAGCTTAATAATAAAGGGTTGGTGTTCGTTCTGCTGATAATAAAGTTTTTATGGCTATAGTAATAGTGTGGAAACCTATTCCGGATACTCTGTGTGTGGAGGGTTGGAAATAAATAATCTATCTCTATTGCAGGTGAAAATTAAGGTTGATCTGGCTTTGTGACTGTTAATGCCAGGGCCAGACTCAAAGATGGAAAACCAGGCCAGAGCATTTATTCCTGTTTGACACATAAAATAATGCTCTATGTGGTTCTGATATTAATCCTTCTAATGATAAAGATTAAGCACTATTTAAAGAAACGTTAAAATTTCTTGAGAGCATTTCATTTAATGATAACTAAACATAGTTAATATTTTAAATCCTTGACGTATGAGAGATTGAATGCCGTATTCCCTTAAACATCTTCCTGAATGTTATCCACGACCAGCCCCACCAAAAACATCGCGCTGGATTGCTATCCTGGTGGTAATGTTGGCCATCAGCATGATCTTTATGCTTATATTCGGACGCTACATCGATAATAGCCACTTCTGGATGTTTGCTATTGGCACACCGCTCGTTATATGGATTGTAAGTTTCGTTTTTCGCATGTGGCTCTGGTCATTACAGGACAGTAAAGCGAATGGTTTTGACCGGCGTCGGGAGCAATGGATCTTAAGTGAGACCCGTAGGGCACGTCGTGCACTTCAGGTGCTTAATACGACATTTATTACGGCACATCAGGGAGATGAACACTCTTCTGTGGCAGTTGAAATGCTCAATAATCACAGCATTATTATTTCGCAGTCGGACTGGAAAGGCGAAAAAAGCAAGCGACTGAGCCGTATCACGATAGAACCAGAAGATACTCCTGGATTGGTTATCTCACGTTTGTTCTCAGAACTTATTGCCGATCTGCCCGTTGACCAGTTTCCGGAAAATGCCTCGCTTGTTGTCATCCTCAATATTTCGTCATCTCTGTCATTCCCTGCCGTCAGAGATATCTGGCAGGAAGTCTGGCAGGAGAGTGGCATAACCTGCGTTGTTGAGCATATAGACAGTAATGGACCAGGGGTAATTAGCCACTGGCTGGATCATCGTATTAAAGATGAGGCGATGTTATTGATTGTTGGTCTCCAGATTGATCCGGTCGTATCAAACAATAGTGCTGAAGCAGCCGTTGCTTTACTTCTTGGTAACCGTCTGACTCAGCAGGCACTTGAACCTCTCGCGTTGCTGCACCGGCCAGATGCTGCCCCAGCAGGTGAATTGAGCGAGGGGATGAGCATGGCTGCCTATAACGTCCCGCTCAAAGAAAATATCGTGAAAAATTTATGGATTGCCGGACTAACCGGTGAGCAGCGGGCAGAAGTGATCGCGTGTCAGACTGCACATCCTGCGCAGTCTGTAGAGGACGAAACCGTTATTTCGCTCGATACCTCCATGGGAAATGCCGGAGCTGCAGCCCCATGGCTTGCTATCGCTGCCGCCACTGAAATCGCCCGGCAAACACAGACACCACAGATGATTATCTGCGGTGATACCACACTGAATGTGCTGTGGAGCACGTTCGTTACCCCAATTGCTTCCCGACAGGAGATGGAGCTGTGAAGCTACCTTTAGCACCGAAGACTACGGAAGGCCGCTATCTTGCTGTCGCATTGATTTTCTTTTTTTTGTTAGCCGTTATGACATACATGGCCTGGAAGTATCCCGATATTGTCGGGATTCAAGATGGTAGTCAGCAGCAAATTTACTGGCTTATTGCCGGAGGATGTATTTCAGGATGTGCCCTTATCGTATCAGTGCTGCTGCTGGCTGCGGTACGTAGTGCTGGTAAACAGGAGTTTCTTGCACTAATCGACAATACCAACGGTGATGATGAGAAAAAGAAACAGGAAAATGATAAAGCACCTGTTCACCCTGCGGTCGCTATGTGTGGCAGCATACAAATGCATCTCCGCTCCCGTATTGGTCTTTACTGGCGTCGTAAAGTTCGTCTGCTGCTGATAACTGGCGATGAGGTGGCAATCGAACAACTGGTTCCAGGTTTGCAGGAACGCCAGTGGCTTGAAGGTAACCGCATCGTCTTGATTTATGGCGGTAACCTGACCACTGAACCGGAAAAGGAAAAATACACCGCGTTGCGAGCCCTGCGTTGCACACGCCCAATTGACGGTATTGTCCGCGTCATACCACAGTCGCTTAACCTGACCCCGCAAATCAGTGATAACGATTTACGGGGGCTGGAAAAAATCAGTGAGTTACTGTGCTATTCCGCACCGGTCTGGCTGTGGCAGCTATGTGACAGTCACTGGTCGCAGGCAAAACGCTCTGAGCAAGCGGTAGGGGCCTGCTTTTCACTGCGCGCAGAAGCAGAAGATATAACCCGCCAGCTTGAGCAGATGCTACCCACCCTGCGGGCGCAGGGCGTTAATCAGATTGCTGGAAACAATAGCCACGACTTCCTGCTGCGCCTGGGCCAGCGCCTCAAAAACGGTGGTATCGCCCATTGGACTCAGCACCTGGTGCCATGGCTGGCTGCCTCCCAGCAGCGTGTTCCGCTGCGTGGTCTGATGTTCAGTCTGCCGGAGAATAAACCTGCCGATATCGCAGGAGGAATAGCGAGCGCTGTACCTGCCGACACTGAGAAATATATCCCGAAATCACAATGTCATGCGCTTACCCTGCCAGTAACATGGCAGGGTATTGTGGATGACTGTCTCCGTGTCCGTGGCCGCCGGGTCGGTATGGCATGGGAGCGGACGCTCGCCTGGACGCTAATGGCTATTATTGGTGTTTGGGGAGCAGGGACGCTACTGTCGTTTGCGATCAATCGCCAGCAGATAGTTTCTGTCGCCGAACAGGCTCATATCCTGGTGGATAATCCCGCCGTTTCTGATTATCAGCTCACGGCTATGCATACCCTACGTAATGATGCAGGTCGCCTGCAGCATCGTATTCACCACGGGGCGCCCTGGTATCAGCGCTTTGGTCTTGACCATAACCAGCAGTTGCTCGACGCGATGCTGCCCTGGTACGGTGTGGCAAACAACCGCCTGATACGCGACCCGGCGAATGAGGCGCTTACGCAGAAACTCAGGGCGCTGATAGGCTCCGCACCCGGCAGTGACCAGCGGACAAAGCTGACGAAGTCGGGCTATGACCAGCTGAAAGCCTGGCTGATGATGGCTCGTCCGGATAAAGCCGATAGTGCTTATTACGCGCAGACGATGAAAACCGTACAGCCGACGCGGATGGGTATCTCAACCGGCCTGTGGCAAAGCCTGTCAGCGGATTTATGGTCCTTCTACATGACCACTCTGCCTAAGCAGCCACAGTGGGAAATAACGCCGGATACACAACTGGTCAGCCAGAGTCGGCAGGTGCTGTTGCAGCAGATTGGACGGCGAAATGCTGAAAGCACGCTGTACGAGAACATGCTCAAATCTGTATGTCGTAACTTTACTGATATGTCTCTGGAAGACATGACCAGCGGTACTGATGCTCGCCGCCTGTTCACCACTGATGAAGTGGTGCCGGGCATGTTCACTCGTCAGGCGTGGGAAGGGGGCATTCAGCAGGCTATTGAAAAGGCGGCGAGTGCCCGCCGGGATGAAATCGACTGGGTGCTGAGTGACAATCGAAAAGCTGTCTCCTCAGACCTGTCACCGGAAGCCCTAAAAGCCCGGCTGATGCAACGTTATTTCACCGATTTTACCGGCAGCTGGCTGAGTTTCCTCAACAGCCTGCGACTTAACCCGGCGAACAATATTGCGGATGTTACCGACCAGCTGACGCTGATGAGTGACGTCAGGCAATCGCCACTGATTGCTCTGATGAATACCATCGCCTGGCAGGGACAAACCGGCCAGCAAAGTGAGGGGCTTTCGGATTCCATCATCAAGTCGGCTAAAGATCTGGTAGGCGGAAAAGACAAATCTGTGATTGACCAATCTGCGTCAGGACCGCAGGGGCCGCTGGATGAAACCTTTGGCCTGTTGCTTCAGCTTCTGGGTAAAAACAAAGGCAGTATCGTGCTGTCGGCTGACAACTCACTGAGCCTGCAGACCTATTTGACCCGTATTACCCGTGTACGCCTGCGCCTGCAACAGGTTGCTAGTGCCTCTGACCCGCAGACGATGATGCAAACCCTGGCGCAGACCGTATTCCAGGGCAAAAGCGTGGATCTTACCGACACCCAGCAGTACGGCAGTCTGATTTCGGCAAGCCTTGGCGAAGAGTGGAGCGGTTTTGGCAATACGATGTTTGTGCAGCCGCTGACCCAGGCCTGGGAGACCGTACTTCAGCCGTCGGCAGCAAGTCTGAATGACAAATGGATCCGCTCTGTGGTGGCGAATTGGCACACGGCTTTTGACGGACGTTTCCCGTTTGCCGCCAGTAAAAGTGATGCCTCCTTGCCGATGCTAGCCGAATTTGTGCGTAAAGACAGTGGGCGCATTGAGCGCTTCCTGACGACAGAGCTTAGCGGTGTATTGCACAAAGAGGGCAGTCAGTGGGTAACGGATAAAGCCAATAGTCAGGGGCTGAGCTTTAACCCGGCCTTTCTGCGAGCGATAAACCAGCTGAGCCAGCTGTCAGACATTTTGTTTACCGATGGCAGCCATGGCATCAACTTTGAGCTACAGGCACGCCCTGTATCGCAGGTAGTGGAAACCCAACTGACTATCGATGGCCAGCAACTGCACTACTTCAATCAAATGGCCGACTGGCAGAGCTTTCGCTGGCCGGGAGACACTTACAAACCGGGAACAATGCTGACCTGGACTACGGTCAACGCCGGTGCCCGCCTGTTCGGGGATTACAGCGGGAGTTGGGGCTTCATTCGCTGGCTGGACCAGGGCAAGCGCCAGCAGCTTGACCGCAGCCAGTGGATGATGAGCTTTACGGCTCCGGACGGTCTAACCCTACAGTGGGTGCTGCGTTCTCAACTCGGGAAAGGTCCTCTGACGCTGCTGGATCTACGGGGTTTCACGCTGCCGGATCAGATATTCAGTGTCGACAATGTGGCCGCCGCTCAGGCACTGATGGCCAACACCGGATACAGTGATATGGACGGGATAAAATAATGAGCACTTTGCAGAATCTGGTTACCACCTGTCAGGCTGACGAAACTCACTTGCGGCAACAGGCGCAGGCACGCACGGAAAACTGGCAGGCCTGGCTCGCCCCGCTCAGTAACACCTGTCCGACAGGAGAAGACCCGGGATATAACGATGATTTCCAGCGCATCCGGGAGGAGGTCAATAAAATTTCAGGTATTGATACCGGACTGATTTGCACGCTTGCCAAAAAACTGCTGACCGCCACCACGAAAGATATCCGGATTGCCACTTATTACTGCTGGGCGCGTTTGCACCAGGACGGAGAAACCGGCTTTGCCGAAGGACTTGAATTATTGGCGGGATTGCTACAGTGCTATGGAACGCAACTTCATCCACGGCGCGAGCGGAGCCGTAAACCGGCGCTAGAATGGCTCGCAGGTTCCCGTGTTCTCGATAGCCTGTCGCTCTGGCCAGAGGTAGTGCGCGACGATGCCCTGCGCACTACCGGTGCACTATTGTGTATCCGCGATAGCCTGGAAGCAGAGTCAAAAGCGTCACGGCCAGAACTGAATGCCCTGTATAGCGCACTGGAGTCTCGCCTTGTGAAGGCCGGCGGCGTGGATGCCGCGGTACCGCAGAATGCTTGTAACAAGGTCCAGCCACAAACCTCCATGCATACAACCGAACCTGACATGCCGGTACTGAGCCGCATCACCTCCGGTCAGGATTTGCTGACCCAGGCCCGGACCCTGACGGGATATCTGCGTGAACAGCCCAATGGCTGGCTTGCTGCGCACCGGCTAATGAAAAGCCTGCGTCATGATACCCTGGGGGCTATTCCGGCACCGGATGCCGAAGGTAAAACGCGCATCGAACCGCCGCGGGCTGACCAGCGGGCCATGCTTAAACGTCTGTATCTGCAGCAGAGCTGGCTGGAGATACTGGAGCAGGCGGATAGCACCTTCTCACGCGGTGCCAATCACCTCTGGCTGGATTTGCAGTGGTATATCCATCAGGCTCTGATGAAATCGGGACAGGATGTACTGGCCGATATCATCGCCGCTGACCTGAAAGGGTTGCTGCGCCGTCTTATTGGGCTTGAATCTCTGGCTTTTAACGACGGGACGCCGTTTGCCGATGAGGTCACTCTGAACTGGATAAATCGGAGGGTGCTGGATGATATGTCAGGTTGGCGGGATGAGCCGGTCAGTGTTGTCGGTGAGACAGATAATGATATCCTCGCCCTCGAGTCTGATGCACTGGAGAGAGCGGATACTGACGGTCTGGATGCCACACTCCACTGGCTACAAACACGCCCGGGTATCGACTCTCCAAAAGACAGATGGTTGCTACGTTTGCTGATGGCCCGTGTGGCTGAGCAGAAGGGCAAAAATGAACTGGCTCTGCACCTGCTGGGGGATCTCGACAGTGCCGCACAGTCAATGACCCTCACGCAGTGGACACCTGCACTGTTGTTTGAAGTGAAATCGCGCCGACTCAGATTGCTGCGTATGAAAGCCGCCCGCAGCGAAACTGATAAATCACGGCTTCAGCCTGAGATGGATTTGCTTCTATCTGGTCTGATTGCTCTCGATCCGGCAAGCAGTGCGGTGCTTTGCGGGTAACCGGGACTGAATTCAGCTAAAGGGAAAATATGGTAGCAGAAGGCGTTTATCTGCTGCAGGGCGACAAAACGACCTGCGGCAGGAGAATCACCACGACGTAGAAGAAAATACTCTGTTTGATAAACCTGTAGCCCGGTTTTTTGCAGAGATAAACCCAAAAATCATCGAGGCAGGAGTAGGGGAATTAGGTTGACAGAAAGCCGTTGTCGACGGTGCGATTCGCGTCTTTGTATATATGTCGGTAATAGAGATAATTGATTTCATATTGAATGATGAAACAATACTTGCAACTGCTCTCGCTAAAGTGGATATCTCATCTGCTGTGCTTTATGACCTGGGTCTTTATACGATGACGTCGTTTGTTGTGCTGAATCTTTTAATAGATGTTATTCCCAGAATTGGTATTGCTGTTATGTTAAACCATTTTGGTAGTAAATATCATATTACTGACGCGGTAGTTAATTTCATTGCCAATGATATCGAATTCGCACAATAAGGATTTATTAAGAAATAGATAGGAGTCTCAGATGGTGTCCTGAATTTAGGTGTGATGTATCCAGGTGGTTTGCTGAGAAAAGAATGGCAGGTTATCGAGGCGGAAGTAAAATGATAAGTTAAAAAACATATTGGTGTTCTTACGTCTCAGGGAATAGATCTATACGCCAGAAGTGCATATTTTGGGTGCACTGGCTATCTGAGTATACTTTCATTTGGTTCATTATGGTTTGCGAAATAAATATTTATTGAATATTTTTATTTTAAAGGTGATATAACATTCTCACGGCAGTACAGCTGCTTTGCAAATTATTGTAATAGTGTTGTTTTTGTCGTGTGGCTACTGGGTTATGTCTGTGGGAAATGAGGGGGGGGTGGCTATCAAAAAATACAAAAAATAAAACTTTTACGGGTGTTGTAGACGCCTTTATCGGAAGTTATATTGTTTTTTCTTTATATATGCTTCTTTGCTTCAAAGTAAAGGTGATGAAAAATATACTGGTCACCAGAATGGATGTCTGGAATGGTCAGGGGATATGTGCTTCCGTTATTTATATTTAGTGGGAGTAACAATTCATTGATTTTTACTGCCAGCATAAACTTCATTAGTGAAGTTTTTATTTTGACAATGATATTCTTGCAGTAATTACTGAGCAGAAATAAATATGGATGATTTAACCCTACGTTATTATGACGCTGAAATGCGCTACCTGCTGGAAGCTGGTGAAGAGTTTGCCCATGCTCACCCCGAGCAGGCGGCAATGCTTAATCTCGATAAAGCAGGCGCACGCGACCCGTACGTGGAGCGATTGTTCGAAGGCTTTGCCTTCCTGATGGGCCGGCTGCGCGAGAAGCTTGATGACGACCTGCCTGAACTGACAGAAGGGCTGGTCAGCCTGTTGTGGCCGCATTATCTGCGCACCATTCCGTCGATGTCGGTAGTTGAGTTCACCCCTGACTGGCGTGAAATGAAAGAGCAAATGCGTATTGTCAAAGGTTTCGAGGTGAACTCGCGGCCTATCGGGGAAAAGGGCACACGCTGCCGGTACACCACCACCAAAGCGCTAACCCTTCAGCCATTGTCGCTGGAGCACGCTCGCCTGTCGACTGACCCTGACGGGCGTTCGGTCATCAGCCTGCGCTTCAACTGCAGCCATCTTGCCGACTGGAGTCGTGTCGATCTGAGTCATCTCCCGTTCTATTTCAACGCTGACGCCCCGCTGGCATGCGCGATGCATGAAGCCTTGACCATGAACACAACGCACCTCTGGCTGCGGATGCCCGGGCATATGGACAGAAGACCGCTCGACGGATATTTCACCGCGCTGGGTTTTGGCGATGACGATGACCTGTGGCCGAAGGGAAACAGCAGCTTTAGCGGATATCAGCTGCTGCTGGAGTACTTCACCTTTCGTGAAAAATTCATGTTCACGGCTTTGCGTGGGCTGAAAACCGTGGCCTTTCCAGCTGAGCTTCCGTGGTTTGAAATTGAGGTGGTTCTGGCGGAGCGCTGGGAGCATGACTTCAGCTTTACCGAAAAGCACCTTCGGCTGAACTGCGTGCCGGTGATTAATCTGTTTCCGCTGGAATCAGATCCGCTGATGATCAACTCCCTGCAGACGGAGTATATGCTGCGCCCGATGCGCGTTCAGGATGGTCATACTGAGATTTATGCCGTGGACTCGGTGATGTCATCAAGCCAGCATACCTACGTGCCGTTCTCAAGTTTTCGTCACAAGGGCGGAATGATGCGCCATGAAGCCCCGGAGTATTACTACCATACCCGCGTACGACGTGGTCCATCCGGGCTGCATAATACCTGGCTTATCCTCGGTGGCGAAGCCTTTGATAACCACACGGTGCCGGAGGAGGAAAGCCTCTCCCTGACGCTCACCGGTACCAACGGCCAACTGCCGCGACGTGCGTTGCGGAGCACAGTGCTCGATACGGTCATGAAAAGCACCTCAGCCAGCATCGCTGTACGTAACCTGTGTGCTCCAACGTTACCCTGTTACCCACCGGCGCAGGACCGTTTTCACTGGCGCGTACTGAGTCATCTCGGCAGTGGATTCCTGTCGATGATGGATAATGCCGAGGTGCTGCGCGGCACCCTGGCGCTGTATGAATGGACCGATAGCGAGATGAACCGCCGTCGCCTGGAAGCCATCATTAATGTGAAACATAGTGAAACCGAGCGCTTCGAGCAGGGCTATCTGGTGCGTGGTGTGCAGATTGAAGTGACGCTCGACAGCCACGGCTTTGCCGGGCGGGGAGACATCTGCCTGTTTGGCGAGATGCTGAGCCGCTTCTTCGCACTGTATACCGACATCTACCTGTTTAACCGTTTGATTATTATTCTGCAACCGACCGGAGAGCGCCTGGAATGGGAAGAGAAGCACAATCGTCGCATTCCCGGCTGATCCCGCGGCTGGAAGCCGACCTGCATCGCATTAATTTTTACCGACTATGCCAGTTGCTTGAGAAATGCAATCAGGGCGGTCCGTTGATGGGTTCAACCAGCCATCCGGCGGATGACCCGGTGCGGTTTGCACCACATCCGGGGATGGGGTTCCCGGCAAGTGAACTCAAAGCGGTTGAGTATGACGAAGAGAGTGACAGCAAACCACCGCTCATCCGCACCACCTTTATGGGGATGTATGGCGTCGATTCGCCGCTACCGACGGCGTATCTGGATGACATCACCCAGCGTCGGGAAGGGCATGAGGCGCTGCAGGGCTTTCTGGACATCTTTAGCCACCGCATCATGACGCAGTTTTACCGCATCTGGCGAAAATATTCTTACCCAGCCACGTTTGAGCCCGGCGGCACCGACAGTATTTCACAGTCGCTGCTGGGGCTGGTGGGACTGGGCATACCGGGCACCGCAGAGCATATTGCCACCCCGGTATCCCGCTTTCTGTCGCTACTTGGCGTACTGCAACAGCCAGGTAAAACCCAGGAGGGTATGCAGGCACTGGTGAGCCTGCTGGCTCCCGGAACCAGAGTGCAGGTGATTCCATATTGCCTGCGGCCTGTCGAGGTCAGCCAGCCATTGGGTTTTTACGGTGATGACGACTTTCCGCTGGACGGCAATATGTTGCTTGGCGACGAGGCGATGGATGCCAATAGCCAGCTGCTGATTGCACTGTCCACTGACAACGAACAGGAATCTCAGGGCTGGAAGCCGGATGGCCTGCTGTATCAGGACTTTCTGGTGATGCTACGGGTGTATCTAGGCTGGCGCTTTAAAGCCCGGATGACCCTGACCACGTCTGTCCGGTTGCTGGCAGTGCCACCGCTAGGCGAAGACGCTTTCTGGCTTGGTATGAACGGGGTACTGGGGGTTGAAGGCAATCACCTTCCGACGGATATCCCTGAGACCTTTACGACAGAACTGGGTTACTACACCGGGCTTGAGCCTGCGAAACCACAACAAGGAAACCGAAGTGTTAAGTACAAGTTTGACTAAAGCGCTCTTGCTGATGCCGCTGATGGCATTCAATCTGGCAGGCTGCGGGGTGACGCAGGGCATCACTGATGGCAGCAAATCGGCATTTAACGCCTTGTTCTACAAGAAAATTAAAGTGCTGCACCTGGATTTTACTGCACGCGAGGCGCTGAATACGGATGTCCACGAAAGTCATTCGCTGTCTGAGCCGGTTGTTGTACGGATTTACCAGCTGAAAGACCGTAAAACCTTCGACAAAACAATCTACCAGCAATTGCTGAAAGACGGAGATACCATTCTGCAGACCGATATGCTTGCCAGCCGTGATGTGGTTATGACGCCTGGGGGAGATGCGAGCCTCAATATGCCAATGGAAACCGATGCGCAGTTTGTGGCCGTTGTGGGGCTTTTCCGTGACCCGGATATGGTTAACAACTCCTGGAGACTGGTCATTCAGCGCGAAGACCTCTATCCGGATAAACCCCGTACTCTGGAAGCCGGTAATAACTATCTGACGCTGAAACCGCTTAAGGACGACTGATGCCCCTGGAACATAACACGCCTTCGCTGTATGAAACGCTGTTTGGCAACTTCACCGGTGGTCTCGATCTTCAACTGGTCAGCGAGGAAAATCAGGTCATCCTGTCGGTGCTGGATAATATGCAGCGCATCCTTAACTGTCGG
>Ga0153936_100135_pt1 | contig 17667 bp, 20 predicted proteins | sample TSNJ020MetaG_FD_102272 | JGI IMG/M metagenome (GOLD analysis project Ga0153936, IMG submission 102272) | Attine ant fungus gardens microbial communities from New Jersey, USA - TSNJ020 MetaG | ecosystem: Host-associated > Fungi > Mycelium > Unclassified | place: USA: New Jersey, Wharton State... | reverse complement strand
CCAATCACTCTCTAATATCCGCGATGCCGATACATTTGAGACGAACAAAGTCTCATCCGCATGTTGATCAAGGAAAAAAGTCGTGACTGACTGCGTCACGAGTTTATACGCATGACCAACATGATCGAAAGATTGAGACATGCGAGCAACATGAAGAATGTATGTCAGCTCTGAGAGGAGTAAAGTTTGGAGGTCTGAGACCTTGAATAGGGGATATGGGAGAGGAATGAATGCATTATGGGGGTAAAGGTCAGCCGACCGACCAGAGGGTATCAGTTGCCTGAAAGACGCGACATTGCTACAATTTATGACAGTTTCTGGTGATGTTCCGGCTGAGTATATTGTCTAGTGTTCTTCTTTGATAAGCTGCTTGTAACAGTATCGTTAAACAAACCTTCAGTAACCAAGCCACCAAGACATCGCCAGTACTAATCCCCTCTACACATTCCCTCCATTTCCTAATACTGCCCCTTACATGTTCAACAAGAGACTTCAAGGCTGCCTTGGATAGAAGTATGATCCGTCTCTGAGCGCCTCTCCACCATCTCTCTCTCACGTGCCATGCAGCGAGCTTGAGTGCACCACTAACACCAAGGACTGCCATACCCGAGTAATTGATGCACTCATGTCGATGCTCTTGTATTCTGACCTCTTCTTCGGCACATTCCTTGATAGGATTAGAGTTTACATTGGGATATTCCAATGGTAACGGAGGTACAGTCCATTTCTTTCCCTTGATTTCGGCAATAAGGGCATGCATGATCATCGCTGCACCTCCACCATCAAACAGGCCGTGGGACCTCGAGAAACCAATACATGTATAATCGCGCCCGGACTTATCCATAGTGCCGGTGGGGAAATACGTCAGATGCCAGCATGTTAATGGTTGACTGGGATTTTCCCATGATGAAAACTGTCTAGGGGTAGACGGATGTATGAAGACCTTTGGAGGAAAAGATAAAGACGGCCAGGTGAACGGGACTGGGATATAATCTGTAAGAGGTTGTTTTGAGATTGTCGTTGACAGGGAAAACGTTGGATAATCAGCATATGGTGGTAAGGGCCCGAGAGGTATTCGCAGGTACCACTCAGTCTTTCGGCCCGTGCTCAACTAGATATGTCCCATTAAGAATGACATGAATAGAACCCAGAATTACATACTTCATCAACTTTCCGTGAAACTAGCCTTCCAGCTAACATTCGCCATTTTTCTGTGATCCGTTTGAGTGCCTCTGCAAGAGCTGCACTATCCAGTGTACCCTCAACAAGCCATCCGGTTACGAAGGTCGTTCGTTCAAAAAGGACATCAAAAGCACTTAGGGGGTATAGTGCAAACTTTGATGCCGAGTCGACTTCTTTTGTATCACTCATATGCAGTCTACGTCGGAGAATTGCCAATGGGACTGGAGCAAGCTAGAGTAAATGTTTGTTCGCGCTAGACAAGATACAATTGATGGTCTTGGAGGTGCAGAATATATGATCCAGCTGACCATTCTCACGTCAGTCCCGAGAACCGAACAGCATTCTATTGCGAATGATCAATGCTCTCGCTTGGAGGATCGAGCGGACATGGGCCTGATATCTCCTGTTGCTGAATATGGGGCTTGTCATCGCGGTGGCCGAGCTCCGATGTCGTCGATACAATCGTCCGCTGTTCATGCACGTGATTAAACAGGATCGAGGACATAAATAACATGGAGTGGAAGTTCATTTCAAATTGATTTGCTAGCCTCCGAAGACCAGTGCCGGGATATGCCTTTCGGACGATATCATTGGACAACACGATATTTCATCACGCCACTCTATGTTATCGACAATTGATACAATGAGCAGAGGATTCACATGGATGTTTCTGAAGCTTTCGAAGCTGATAGTCAAAATAAATATAGTTGGATTAGGAGTCGAAAGCTACCCTGTCAATCATCACAGCTCTTCTCGCGACTTATTTGATTCTGCGGGGGACAGGCATAGCGCAGGCGATGTTCCGGTAAACTGATATTCACATTTCTCCAACTCCTGCACAGAGGCGATAGTGTTCTCTGTGCCACACGTCATGACAAGCTACGAGGAAGGTCAAAAGGAAGGGCGATGCGACGAGAAATAATGAACATACGATAACATTGCGCTCTGGTCCATTCCAGCACCTTGCGCCACGCTTGTAAACTTGTTTTGAGTAATATTCAGGTGTGCCAGGTTGAACATTGGGCGAGGGATTCCATGATTCAAATTTGCTGTTGATCCACGTTGAGCAAGTCGACTAATCATGGACAGATAACTGCTTACCCTAGGCTGAAAGTTGAGCCGCCATTCTTCGGCTTTTGTCTAGCTTCGTTGAAGAGACAGGCTTCGTAGATGTACTCTCCAGTATCATACTCAAGACAAGTACCATCGAGCTTCTTCCATTCGCCCTCTGCTCCAAAGCCCTGAACATTGAAAATCTTGGTGATGCTTTCCTCAGTATCCTTCTTCTCGGTCTGAAGTTTCTTGAGGTCATTCTCAGCGTTAGTAAATGCTTGACGAGCCCGTGAAGACTCGACTAAAACAACTGAGTAAACAGGTACATCAGATAATGGAAGAAAATCACCTGAGGTTTCATCTGCGACCGGAATGACATGGAGAGATTCCAACAGTGTGAGTAAACCATCCTTCAGTTGATCATAGTAATCGAGGACAAATTCAGGAAGGTAGGACGTGACATCGTAAACTGAACAAGGGTTTAATCTCTTCGTTCACCTTCAAGTGGGACTTACTTACTGGAACTCTCTTCGCTTTCCTCTGCGGAGCGAGTATACTCGTCATGCCCGAGCAGCAACGATGTATAATCCGTATTTAACAGCGCATCAAGCTGATTTTTTAATTTATCAGCGTCCCATACGCCTTCTTCTGAAGATTCATCTTTGGCCTCCTCAACCTCTTTACCCTTTTCTCCGTTACCATCCTCTTTACTAGCCTCATTGATATGCTGTAAGCTAGCATGCTCTTCCCAACCACGGACAGCCTCCAGGACAGCCATGTCCTGGTAGTTTGGATTATAGCCGCGTCGCAGGGTGTCAAGAATATCACCTAATTTCCTTTCATTTTCGAGGAGCTTCTCGTGTTCGCGCTGGAGTGATTTCAAAGCATTATGTTGTTCAATAAGCGTCGTGTAGAGTGCTAATGGCGATGATTTCTTAAACTATTTCTGGGTATCTGCAAAGGGACTTACGGGACTGTTTTTTGTGCTCCAGGGCTGCAGCAGTTAGAGATTCCGTGCGTTCAGCAGTATCTAAAACGGAATGAATATCATAAATCCGTTTATAGAAGAAAGTTACATGCCTTTCAGTCTCTCAACTTCTTTCTCCTTGACCTGAATCTCCTTTTCAAGACCTCCAACTTGTTCCTCGAGACGTTTCTTCTCTCTGTGAGCAAAGGCGATATAAGTGGAACGGATTTTAGCACCCTAATGTTGAGTAGATATTGAGAGAGAGTACTCCAAGGTTTAATCGCAACGTGACTTACAGTCTTACGAAGCTTCATCTCTGCTTCGTGCTTCTTCCTGTGTTTCTCGCCAACTGTCTTGCACACATTTTCACAAACACCAAGGAGTTCGTCCGATCCATCACAGCATCGAGGTTCTAAGACGACTTGATAAATACAATCTTTCAATGTCAAGAAGGAAGACCATACCGCATAGTCCATCTCGCACTTGTGAGCTCGGAATTGAGGCACCTATGTGTCCTTGATTCTGACAATAAAAGTATGTATCCGGGCAAGCACCAGTTCCTAAGATCTGGTCTAGCGTCAACTTTCCATGCGCAATGTCTTGACATACCGGGCTCATCACTGCCATCTAAGCAATCACAGAAGTCATCGTTTACAGAATCCCAGGAAATTTCCTTCGACCCATCTAAGCATCTCCATTTCCCATTCGTCGAGACATATTTGGACACCAGTTCAGGCGCGACTCCAAAGGTCTTGTCTATTGCGCTAGCAACATGTGATGACAGAGGAAGAAGCAAGAGGTATAATGGCAGCATTGCCTGACCTGGGATGTATCCTCAACACCAAGTGTAATTTGAGCCGGACAATACATTCGATCAACGTGTCGACCTTCACGCACTTTGGAGTTAATTATGTAATAAAATTAACCAAACAAGGCACGCGATTACCGAAACCTAGCGATGTACCCAGCAGGGACTATCCAGTGTCAACGGTCAGCTCAGTAATGGTGAGTGTCTTGATGCCAGTTCACCGTGCTTCTACTATTGCATATGTATTGTGGGCCCAAGATGTGGCCAAAGGAATGGATTTGACTCGCAGCATCTGTTGGATGTCACATTCAAGTTATCGATGAGTTCAAGTTCGGCATGCTGACCAACTCTCACTTACCAGCCCAAAGCAAAAGCAGCAGCGCCGTCAGGCGGCAAGGCAGCAAAGAAGAAGAAGTGGTCCAAGGGCAAGGTCAAGGACAAGGCCCAGCACGCTGTCAATCTCGATAAAGCCACCTACGACCGTATCTTGAAGGAGGTTCCCACCTTCAAACTCATCAGCCAGAGCATCCTCATTGAGCGTCTCAGGATAAGCGGCTCGTTGGCACGTCTTGCTATTAAACATCTAAAAAACGAGAACTTGATCAAGCCTGTTGTGCATTCCTCGGCACAATTGATCTACAGTATGTTGTTTCTCTCTGTACCATGTTGACATGATCATGATCTAATTAATATCTGCAGCGCGAGTGACCTCATCATCAGATTAATCACATTTGTTACTCGTTGAATCATATGTACTCTTCAACATGCACAAATTAATTCTCGACCTCAAAGTATATGCTTATGTCGGACTATCAAGAATCACTGTACCTCAGTCGATTTCCGTTCTGTACGCTATCCTGGAATTAGATGCAACGAGTCTGCAATATATGTGTTCTCCTAGCAAGTTTGTGCTAGTCTTGAATTTCCTATCAATGTTGCATGGGTCTTCTAGAGCTTGGAAGTATCCACATTGACGAAAATTCTATCATTGCACCACTTCACATGGGTCGGTGTAGGATCTATAGTGAACTTGTGGTTCTGTCTGGTTCAATAGTCCTACAGCAAAAAGTTGGACTACGATTGGTTTTTACATTTAGACTGCTTGGGTATCCCTGTTGGTTAATACCTCCAATGGACAGAAGGAATTACCAAGGAACTACCTCACCATCATCATTGAACCCATTGTTTTGTGACTTGATGAGCATATCATAGAACTTCATGAGATTGGTAATTTGGCTATGATCTTTAAGTCGACAACGCAGACAAGATAGCTTAAAGCGAAGCACCTAGAGATCATCTGTGGTGGCGCCTGAGACCATGAACGACAAGATGTTAACGCTGTACGACCACACTCTCTTCAGCAGAGCCCATATTCTCCAGCCCCAGCCTACGCTAAACTCTCTCGCCTCTCTCTCGTAAGTACCGGCAGCCACACAAATGTTTCCTTCCAGAATACCGAGCGTGGTGACCGCAATTGTCAAGACAGCACCCATAGTCTACCATCTCAGACGAACTATACATGTCATCAAAGTTGCCATGCAAGATATATTGTGCTACCCTCGCAGTCCCAAAAACCTCCTCAGAGATCATCATGAGGTCACGATTCATGCATAGCCATCTGTGAAAGATCATTGAAAATTTAAACTTTTGAGTTATAGTTGGCATAGAGTTTGCGTTCGATCGTCTCCATACTGCTGTCGCTGTGAAGCCAAACAAGAACGTCAATACATCTTCTGTGTTTTGTAGAGAAGCTACTAGCAATCAGAATCATCAAGCTCGACTAAATCTGACAGCGTACAAATATTGGAAATACAGTAATCGAGATATCATTGGTACCGCAATTTCTTTCCTGTCCGACATCCACTTTTGAAAATATTTAATCAATCAATGCCCTTATCAATATCTCGTCTTCATCGTGATTCCGTTTCCTGTTCTTGCAAGACAGTCAAAATGCCTCTGGAGCTGTCATCAATTCTAAATCTCCGTCGACGTCTTTGAGGCCTGATAAATCAAGGGGAGTATCCTTCCACATTTGAATTTTGCCGTCCTCGCCACCTGTTACTATGACTACATTATGCGGCTCAACCAGTACGAAAAGCAAAAAAAACTGATGGGCAAGCTCACCTCGTCGTCGGGTAATATTGAGCGAATGATACCAGTGTGACAATTTTTCCAGAGTGAATAAAGGACCCAATTTCCAATCAACTTTGTGGGAGGTTTAGAACTCGATAAACCAGGCGGGCTGATGAATGCTGCATCTCCCCTGGGAAATGTGGACTAATGCCAATGAATGGGAAGCAAAACTTACTCGTTAGATCCTACGTATGATCTCAAACCTTCTTGGATGAGATAGTCCGTCACCCAAGTCCAAGACTGGGTGTGGGCTGAGGGAGAGCGAATGTCGGATGACAGCAACTGGTCGAGCTTGGGAGAATCAGAGACGATGGCGAATTGATGTCAGACAAGATGGCAAACCTCGTCCGACCAGAGACCGAATGTTTCCATGTCGCTAGCGGCCCATACCCCAAATGATGGTACGTTGGCACTTGAGCAGTACCAGCCTACCTGGGAGATGCTAGTGCCCCACGAACGGACGTGTAGCATTGCTTCGTCTTCATCTGTGTTGCTTTTGAAATGGTGAGGAGACCATCTGATGAACCTGAGAGGATGAGAGGCGATGACACGGCGGGATGAAATGATATAGTCGTAATGTCATCAGAATGGGTTGAGGAGTGTTTATATAGAGGAGCTGTTGGAGGATCCCTGAGAGAGATTTAGGAATATTGTACACTTGGATTAGAGAACCAGAGCAGACAGTACCAATATAGAGTGAATGCGTCATCATCCCCAAGTTCAGTACCAGCGGCGACAAGATTTTCATCAGAAAAAGCATCACAACAAAGGACCCCTCTTGCACCTGCCGAGCTTCATGAAGCGCTTCTTCAACCGCTCCAGTTCTGGTTGTGTGACTGTTCAGGTGAATCCATCGCTTATACCGTAGCATGTCGTAGAGGTGGAGAGAACATAAGCTTACAGTTAGAACGCCCTTCCATGAACTGTGACGCTGATGATAGTCATTCGATTGGTTACATAAATGGACTCAGTGTAAGGACACATGGGACTGTCCCATTTTGTTGCTACAGGAAAGCAATTAAGCTTCATTTCAAATCCCCTGAGCCCAGACTCACGACTTGTTAAGAAGAATTAGAATCGGGGAGTGGACGAGCCTGACAACAGATGCTCACGTGTTTGGGATTTGCTCAATCGTTTTGTTTGATGTGTACCTGGATTTCTAGTATCAAGTTCACAGGCACTTGATGATTGAATTGGATAAGTTTCTCCTGCCCTTGAAGATTCCCTCAGAGTACGGCCGGTTCCAGAGGATATCCGACGACCAGGAGCTACTCAAGTCTCTCGCAGCTTGGAAAAACAATGTCTACAACAAGTTAGATGCGCTGAATACACATGTGGCTCAAATGCGGGCTGAGGGGGAACTCTTCAACGATACATTGCTCGCGGATCTCGTTTTCTACGTGATGCCATACACCATTGAATCCGGCAGTGACGGGTTGGACCTCGCACCTTGGTCGACGCCTGGGATGCAACATCTTGCCTTCGGTATCATTTTCATATGCGACTTGTAATAGCTCTTGATAACACTTACTAGAAATTCTCTCGCTTCCTCAAATCAGTCAGCCTACCATTGCCTTGCTACGTCAGATCCTATCTAAAAATCTCCGAACGATTTTTTCCTCCAATCCACATCCACACCTCAACATCAAAACTGGAAAGAAGCTTGCACGCCCTGCAGGTGGACCTAATGCTGTACAAGACTATTATGAGGAGCAAGTGTGGAAGAACTATCCTGGAATCTGGAGTGTTCTTGCTTGGGTTGTTAAGTATATTTCCGTGAGTAGCCGTGTCATATCGTGTAGTTCACTGACTCAAGCGTAACTATTGTGTGAAGCCCGATGGATATGAGGATATATGGCCTTTACTCGTTCCACCAATGATGACTCTCTTAGATGATTATCAGGCAGAGCACAAGCTCGAAGGTGTTCGAATTGTTTCCTTCATGTTACACACTATCCCACAAAGAACCCTGCTGCGGACAGGCGTTCACGAGCTTATATTCTCCGTGTGTTTCCCCTTTTATCCTCAGGTGTGAATACTACAACTCTCCAAGTCACTCAAAACAGGCCTCTCTCACCTATCTGACCCCGAGACACCGACCCTTGTGCGGCTTATAATTTCAACGTGGCTTGATCTTGCTCTCAAAGTCGATGAGCCCAACTCATTAGAGCTTTTCGATCATCTGTCTGCGCTTGTCGGTACTGGGATCATCGAGGGAATCTGGATATATTCGATACAAAACCTCGTAGCTATGAAAGCCACATTAGACGCATTACCCAGCGTGTTGAGAACACTTGGCATAGCTACTGCCATTTTTCTAAAGGTACGTTCAGCTATCTTTCAGACAGTACGAGCTCTCAAGAATTCAGTCGGTCATACCTCAACTCACGCATATAATGGCAATGCGAAGCACTATGCAAGAACGACCAGAAAACATCAGTGATATAATTGAACTGCAGAAGAGTGCCGGTCGAGTTATGCTCGTGATTATGGACGTCGCAGCCTGTCGTATGGAAGGATGGAAGTTTATGATATTGGACGGGGTGGCTCGATGCTGGGTTGGGCTTGTTGACTTTGATTCTGATGGAACAGGTAAGTCATCTTCATGTGTATAGTCCTCTTGAATGAATTTGTCCAGACGTGGAATTACAAGATATTTTGCGAGAAATTATGTCCAAGCTCGCTACCGCTTGTCCTGATATATCTGAGGTCTGTCCCTTGGTCTGCCGTTCGGCCATTCACTCAGAATATCTACATCTTTTTAGAGTGCCTATAAGGCTCTTCTCATTGAAGATAGAAACATGTTTAGTGACCTCGTCGGCGAGATGGCCCGGTGATTGCCTAATCTTCATCATGAATTGGTCGATGTGATATTGTTGAAGGAGAGTAGTATTGTGTATACGTGTGCACTCGATGCGCCGGTTGGGCTTATCTGGAGTGTGACTTAACATTGTGCGTTTTCACAGTTCTGAGTTTTGAATAGTGACACCCTGAGCTGATTGAATTCAGTTCAGTTAGATTCAAGCGTTGCGGTAGCCTAGGTAGATCAAATCATGTCGGACGATTAGACAGGAAAGGCGTGACACGGCTTTTTTTTTCGGATTCAGCATTTCTATCCCGCAACAAGCAAACTAGTACCAGGGAATGCGTGACACGACTGTTCTCCTACGCTGACTCTAATTCATTTTAGATGGGGTCACTTTGTGGTCGTGTGGTCTCTTTCATCGTTGCCCAAGTACACGGCACAAAATGTCAAACGAGTTGTCATTCATTGCCATCATACCTGCTACCCTTCTTTTCTACACCAATCTGGCAGCTACAAATCTCGCACTTGCGGTTGACACGGAAACTGGCACGAATATTTCCTTTTCTTTCATAGTGTTCACGAGCAGGAACCAGAATTGAGTTGATCACAACGACAGGACAGTGGTGAGAAAGTACCCACCCAAAGGCGTGAGGTCTGCCTGCAAAGGAGATGGTTCCAACAGCGCTTCTTATAACGGATGCAGCGAGTTGACAAATTGTAACTGAAGATCATGTCAGCCGAAAGAAATCGGCTGAGGCAAGCCGGGGAACTTGTGACTGCTTTCACACTTGCGGCTTCGTCGTGTGTTGATATGTCTAGATGCAGATGATCAGGTTCACAAGGCAGGAGTGCCTGTGTGTTGATCTTGTTCATCGGGTATAGGTCCTACACGCACAGTATCTCTTCCCAACCGCTGCTTGAAACAATGGAAAATGCTACTATGGTACGAGTTATCCGAGTCCTTGTTGAGTGTCGCATTGTTACATCGCCTCCACTGATCAGTGGTCTCATTCTATTTTCTCACAGAATTCGTTGGGGAGCTCGAGGATAAATTTCAACGACAGCTTGTCGTCAAGTATTCTGATAGGGCAGATAGTCCCCTTCAAAGTCTTGAAAAGCAACTCGACAACAATATCAGGATCAAACAGTATTTGAAGTTGATCCAGGGATTGTAAGTGGAGTTTCTCAATCCCATGCAATTCTGCATAGTTCATGTGGTATAGGATTTTTCGGGAAGGGAGCAACTTGCATATTGAAATACACAAGCATTTCAAATGACCGAGAGTCTTGAGGTCCAAAAGTGCCTCACAGGATGATCTACTCTGTCAAGCTAATATCAAATTCGACGATTTATGGGATCACCTGGCCTCCGAAGCACAGCATGAAACCAATTGTGAGTTGATCTTTGCGTCGATTATTTCCCATTCACTAAGGGCACCTTAGCGAACTTCAAGGTGGATTTCACTGATCCCGTCTCAGGATTACAATTCTGGATTGTGGCTGAGGTATATATTTTTATCACTGTCAACGTGTAGATCTCCCACTCAAATGGAATTGTAGGCCCACGGCAGTGATTTACGTGCTTTGGATGCACAAATAAAGAGTACAGCAGAAAGCTTGCGATTCTTCAAACCACTTTTGAGCCGCCTTGGTCCTGCGAGCGCTGGTGCTGGGGTGCTTCTTGACTTTGGCAAGGTCATCAGGGGGTAATAAGTGTTGCCTCTCATGTACACATGTTATCTGACTTCAAACAGCTCAATTCTGTGGCTCAAACAGCGGTAAATTGTATTGACGTTGTATACAAAGTTAGTCACTTTTTTGCTCTATCCTAATAATATGATTGATTGGTTTTGTAGCATTTTGAAGCTCAAAAAGAGTCGCATGAAGCAATGCAAGACCTCGCAAAGGGCATGCGCACCCTAGCTGGCCAGTTGGACAGGCTCGAGGAAGTTCCAAAGTCAGACAAACTGCGTGTCACTATAGGTGAAATTCCTGGAATGATGGAAGAAGTGGTGGACTTTATTGAGAAGTGGCTGGAAAGTTGGTCAGGTGCATACTTAGCTGCATGAGATTAATTGACAACTGAGTCATTGGTTGCAGCCAAACATATCCTCGTTCTCCCTCATAAGGACAGAGCTATTGAATTACAGAGGAATTTGGATGGGTTCAGGGAGAGATTTGTGTTAGATCTGATGGTAGAAGTTCAAATAGGACAAGGTTTGGTCCCTGTGCCTATAGTTATTGTTTGACTTGTCTGAACTGTGATTTCAGCCACCATTGCTGATGGTGTTTCGAATGTTCAAGGTGAGTAGTTTGTGGTTCTCATTGGCTCTTTTAACGCGTCATTTAAAGCCGGTGTCGAGAGTCTTCAAGGTATGTTATGTACGTTTTCTATTTGGGCACCTGCGTGAAGCATAATTTCGTACCAGGAAATGCGGAAGTAGTTGCTGAGCAGAAGGAGCTAGACGACTTGGTGCACGCCCTCGGGGAGAATCGGCTTCTCCTGCGCAAATCATGTATGGAGGGCACCCGCACTACCATCTTACAGGAGATCGAAGACGAGATCAAGAACATCAATGCTCCCAATGTGATCTGGATAAGGGGATTGCCTGGTGTGGGGAAATCTGCCTTGGCAGCCAGCATTGTGAATCGGCTAGTGGACCAGAAGCACCATGTAATTCCATTCCGGTTTGATCGCACACAATCTAGGGTCACTACAAATGCCCTGTGGCGCACGGTCGCCTGTGATCTTGCCCGCCTGTTCCCTTCTCTTCGGCAACACTTAGCTCAAGGCGTTCAAGGCTACAACTCATCTGACATTGATCGGCTTTTCAAATTGCTCATCGAGGTACCATTATCCACGCTAGTTGACGCCATTCCGCGTGAGGAGCTTCCAGTGATTTTGATAGATGTGTTGGATGAGTGTGGTGGTCTGAGGCACGCCGCATCTGAGGAGGAGGATTTCCAGGGTCTCTTGTATACGCTCAAGCGTTGGACTCAAGTTGATCACTTGAAGAGGTTCAAGTTGGTCACTACCAGCCGACCAGAGGACTGTATCAGTCAAACCTTCCCCAAATCCATTAGCGTTCATATCGCTATCCCCTCTGGCAGCGATGTTAAGTTAGGAGATAGTGCTTCTCAAGACATCCACGCATTCCTCAAGTCATGCCTTGAGAATATGGGGATGAAAAATAAATTGATCAAAAAAGCTCTTGATTTCCTCGTTCCTCGTGCTGCCGGGATATTTATCTGGGCAACAACTGCTGCCAATTTTCTCAAACTCGATCCTGAAGGCCGGTATGCCATGCTTGAGAAGGGCGATGGGAAGGGTTTGAAAGGCTTGTATCCCTTGTACTCAACTATTGCAAGAGCATCATTTGGACATGATCTAGAAGAGGAAGAGATTGGAGCAGTCGCCTCGGTTATAGGTGCAATGATTTTTGCCAAGAAACCACTTGATGACAATGTGCTTATCCCGCTGCCCCAAGTCAAGATTCCGGACTCAGATGTGAGCAGGCTAGGGCTTATCCGCAAGGGTCTTGCGTCCGTCATTGACTCTGGCCCTATCCTTCATTTTCATCACCGTTCCTTCGAGGATTTTCTTCTGTCAAAATTCTTTCTACAAGAGCTACTTGAATTTTCCACTGTTCAGGATCGGGGCCTTCACGAACGTCAGCTTGCCATGTTGTGTTTGAAAACCCTGGTATCATCCAAGCTTCATTTCAATATGTGCAACTTGGAGTCTTCGATCATAGAGTGTTGATATTCAGTCTACTGTCAAGTCCATTATCCCTTCTCTCATTTCATATTCATCTTTGTTCTGGGTGGACCACATTATTCAGACTCTATCTGACGAGAAGATGATGAAGGCAGTGAAATTTGTGCTGTATGAGAAGCTACTGCTCTGGTTGGAGGTCATGAGCCTGACAGGTAATGTTTATGAGGCATATTCGGTCCTGAAAAAGGCATTATCATGGAAGGTATGTCTCCGGGTCATTTCTCTGTGATACATCTGATGCTGGCCGGCCAGTCCCTCAACCCTGATCATGAGCTGACATTGTTTATCCACGATGCTCTTCGATTCGATTCTGCATTCATCGTTCCAATCTCTCAGCGCGCCTCGCATGTTTACCTCTCAGCACTCCCCTTCGCACCTGAGCAATCTCACGTTGCCAGAAAATTCTGTCCGAGAGTTCCCAACACTCTTGCGATCACTCAAGGGAAACCCAGTCAATGGCCAATGGTGGTATTCACTGCAGAGCACCACAAAACTTTGGTGGATTACATGGTCTTGTCGCCGGATGAAAGCACCTTTAATTCCATATCACCCCAGACTGTGTATGTCTGCGACTCTGAAACTGGTCATCGCATTTCAGGCCCATTTGAGCTGCCTGATTATGGGGAGATATATGATGCCTGCTTCAGTCCTGATGGGAAATATATCCTACTCGGATTTGACTCTTATGCAGTAGTCTGGGACATTGAGATGGGTGAGGAGCAATTTTGAATCGAGGGCTTTGTTTTCGCCTTCATTCATCACGATGGAAAAATCGTGTCTGCCTGTGAGGTAGATGGAGACTGGGACGGCTCTAAAGATCAAAGTGCATTCCGGATTCTGGTCCAACTCTGGGATGGTGGCAATGGTACACTAATATCCAACAGGCTGTTGGAGGTGAATGATGTTGCCCATGCCCTATTTTCCCCTGATGGACATTTTCTGGCCGTAGGAAGGGGGTCTGAGGACGTCATCGAATTATGGAACTTGGAAGATGGCAAGGATCCCCAACGATTCGCATATCCTCATGGAAAATTGTCATTCTTCTGCTTTTCTCCAACCAGCGACACTTTGATGGCTGCATTTAGGGAAAAACGTTGTCATATTTACCTTTGGAGATTGGACACACAGGAGATGTTATCCTTCAACCATGATTCCAACTATACGCTACATGTTATTTATTCATCCCTCACCAATTACCTATTTATCGAACGATATGACACAGTGGAGATATGGGACATCTCTACGACCGGCTCAAAAATGATCCGGGAGAACCCTCAAGCCACTTCATATGTAACAAGTATCTGTCCATCACGCGATGGCCACAGGCTTTTAGTTGGATATTATGATGGAAGTGTGAAGATGTGGAATGTGGACCTAGAGGATCCGACAGGAAGTCGGGCTGACACTATCGATACTCAAGATGATACTCATACGCGACAAGTCATTACAGTCTCACCCTCTGGAAAGGTGGCGGCTACAGAATCACAGCAATCTCACAACATCAAATTGCTGGATACAAATACTGGGGAAGTCGTAGCGCATATAGATGTCGAGTACAAAGATCGCATGAAGATTGCATTTCCCCCAGATGACAACCAGGCAGCGATTTTGTCTAGATCGCTCATCACCATATGCGATACAATGCACCCGGAGAAGCGTGTCTCATTCGACCCCTGGCCAAGAAAAGATGACCGGTATTGGGAGGTCGCCTTCCAAACATGTAACGACCTAGTTATATGCGGCATTTCATTTCATGGCTCAGGAATACTCCAAGTTTGGCACCGGCAGAATCCTGCAGGTTTTGAATGCACCTATTCTTTAGGCTTCGAGGCGGACGGATACTCGTTCCCATGCCTGGCACCCGATGGCTTGACCATCGTCATCGTGTCTTTAGCTTCTTCCACATGTTACTCATGGGATCACGACACTGCCCAGTTTGATCCTGTTCACTTTGACAATCAACTGCATATTTGCAGGAATAACTCACCTGCGTACTCACCCGACGGGAAACTCTTTGCATGTTGGTCTGACAAAGACTCCCACATCCGAGTTTGGGACACACTAACTCGTTTCCAAGTTTCCAACGTCCGAGGTGTATGACATTGCCTTCTCACCTGCTCTGGTTGACTATTCCCTTGGCGACAGACTCATTGCCCTTAGGCTCAAACATGAGAATGCGATACACCTCTTTAATGCCTATAACGGTCATCTGTGTGGTCAAATTTAGGGTCAAGAAAATGGAAATATGACGTTTATACGAGATGGAACAGCGTTGGGTTCAACTGCAAGCAGAGGGTGGAATGCAGAGTAACACTGACAAATCATGCTTGCTGATTCCCTTCACCTCAGCTCCGAATACTGGGCAAAATCGCAGCCAAGTACTTCCCCACGCAGGACACGCTGACCCCTTGGCCATCGGAGCGAAGAAATCTGTGCATTTTTCAACTGTATCGTTCGCCAAGACCTCTGCTTGGCCACTCCATCCCGTCCAAGTGCTAGCACTACCATCAGACGACATTACATGTCGACTGAAGAAGCCTGAGTTTTACCTCACACAAGTATTTTGACTCATTCAGCTCAACAACAACCACGATCCCCTGATTTTGTCCTCCAACAACCTCGAAATAAATTGTTGAAATAAATTGTTATTGTCGATTTCACAGGATGCGTATGTCTCCGATGCCTCCAAGCTTGTGAAAATTCCTTTAGAAAAATGACCACGTCAGTCCATTAAAAAAAGAGCCAGCATCGTGTTCGCGTCGGATAGAAAGTGGGAACCCATGAGCGAGAGAGAAATTGGAAAGGGGGAGACGCCGTTTTGAGTTGTTCAATTACTGCTCTTGATATCAAACCTTTGCTGCGGTCCAAGAAATCATCGTATGTTGAGTCAACGCTTTGTGTTCTTAAGCTTAATCATGTTACAAATCGTTTTTTTTTTAAATCAACAATTTATTACACGGAGCGCGTTGGCAGGCCGTGGTAGCTACACAGAGTAAAACTACTTAAATAAGAAAAGCTAGACAAAAAGAGAGAAAAGGAAGGAAACAGGTGTTTAAATTTGGAGAGAGGATATGAGATACATGTGTTCTGCATGTGCTCTGCATTTCTGCAAGACGATTCACTTCGCTTCCCTTGGTGATTATCCATTGTCAAAGCTAAATGCTGTGGGGTTCTGCATCAGGAAGTGCACAAAACTCCCAATAGTGATATCCCTTGGCCTTGTGTCTTGGTTGTAGAGACTGCACTGCATAACAATGTGTTTGTGGTCTTGGATGTCAGCCTGCCCACATAGACAGCTGAGCATAGAATTTGGAGAGAATCTTTGTCTGTATTCACTGATGGGGGCATGTCTGGTGGTCATACAAGTGAACCTTGCACACAAGGAGTTGGAGCTTTCTACAAATGGAAGCCACAAGCCTCCATTAGTGTAAGTTGGCTTTAGGACTTTTCCTTTGTCATCTTCGAAGTCCAGAAAGAGTTGACCTCTTTTACGATTGTTTGGGAAGGTGTCCTGCCATTCCTTCAAGATGTCATTGCACTTCTTCTTTCTACTGAATAAGAAAGAAATTTTGCTGGGTAGTATAGGGAAATCATCTGCTTCCTTTACTTGGGTATTGACAATCTTGTGTCTAGGCCACTCAGCTTTGCTTGGACAGTACCAGAAGTGTATGCAGTTGCAATTATCTCTCACTAAGAATTCTTTGACTCCAGTTGCTATGGGGATAATAGAAGTTTGGAGGGGATTAATGTGCGACTTAAATATCTTTTTTGCTGCTGTTATTGAGTCTGTGATAACGATGATTTCATGAACATCTTGATATTCCATGGCAGAGATGAGACTAGAGTGGATAGCCATTAGCTCAGCTTCTACAGAGGTGATGTTCATTGCTTAAGTCCTTGTCTGTTTTATGACAGCATTGTCTTTCCAGATGTGAGTGATGGCAGTGGCTACATTAGACTTCTTGACACTTTTGTCCACTATAACAGTAATTTGGTGTAGGGATATCTAGGACTGGCAGAAGACTTTGTTGAGGTTGTCTAGATGTTTATAGATATCTTCTTTGTCTGATGAGATAGGAGAATGAAATGAAAATTTGTCAGAGAAATGATTGACTACTCTCAAACCTGGAGAAAAAATAGAATGAAAAGATAAAAAACTTTCATTAACTTCTAATAACCATGCATTGACATCTTCGATAGGACTTTTTAGTTTCATTTTTTGTTTTGTTGTGAGATTTTGAGTTGAGAATTTGTGAAGAGGTTGATTCTTAGCATGTTGCATGTCTAGTAATGAGTTAATAGCATGGGACTGAGGTATTGATTTATAACAGAGGTAATGTCAACCATTAAGTTTTTGTAAGTAGAGGTATATTGGCATAAGACCAGAAATAGCCTCAATGCCTTCTATAGAGGAGGTGTAAAATGCTCCTGAGATCCATAACACAGCTCTTTTTTGCATTTTTTTGAGTCCTGTTAAGTTTTTAACAACAGGTGCTTCTTTGAAGAACCATAGCTAGAAGCCATATAGAGTGATGGGAAGGATGCATATTCTATACAGCAGATGCTTTTGAAGAGAAAGAATGTTCTGTGAAGAGTTGTCTAGAAGCTTCATGGCATTGAGGGTTAAGAGGCTATCACAAATGGCCACTTACTGATTTGTGAGTTGATGATTTAATAATCAAAAGGCTTTAAAAAAGCGAAGTTTAGACAGTAGCAAAAGATGTTGTTAAGTCTTAGGTTTATCCTCAGACATACAGTTCTTAAATACATGATTGTAGTGGTCTGTGCACCAGAACAGCCTACCACATGATCACTACCTATTGTTCTTGAAATAGAGATAACCTAACCATCTTAGGGCAGTCCTTTGTTCTATTCAAGGACAGATGATAATCTATAGATAAAGATCAGTGTCATGTGCAAACATTGAGGACCTTGTATCT
>Ga0153936_100128_pt1 | contig 17924 bp, 16 predicted proteins | sample TSNJ020MetaG_FD_102272 | JGI IMG/M metagenome (GOLD analysis project Ga0153936, IMG submission 102272) | Attine ant fungus gardens microbial communities from New Jersey, USA - TSNJ020 MetaG | ecosystem: Host-associated > Fungi > Mycelium > Unclassified | place: USA: New Jersey, Wharton State... | reverse complement strand
TGGGCGGATCTATTGCCATTGCACATCTCCTCCAAATTGCAACAGCAATAACGAAGTAGAATTCCGGGATTGTCCCAGTAAAGCAATCATACCAAAGTTGATGACAATGAAGTACGGAACACAACAAAGCTTTTAGCATTTCAATTTACTTTGATAGATGCTATGAGGGAGAAATCAAACAAGGCGTGTGCGCCTTCAATCTTGATGATTATAATGAATTCTTAGAGCTTAGGAAAGAGCGCGTCCAACGTACATTGGATGAAATATATTGGGACCTCGGTTTTGATCTGTGCAAGAGCCTCCTCTCATCGGGAAATTCAAAAGGAGGTTTTTTTTCCGTCAAAGTATCCCCTTGCGGTCATTAGTAGTCTAGAAATCAGAGCTCACGTTCTGAATGATTGCAGTTGGTTCTACTACAAAAAGAGATTAAATCGCATGGTGATTAAAATTTTTGTTCTTAACAGACAACCACGGAGCGTTCGCCTAGTCCAGCATGTGTATTACTCGAGGCTATCACGTGTTGTGGAGTATATTATTGTAGTAGCGTAGTCGATCCTTAATCTGGACCTGGTCAATACATACCTTGAAACCCCAATACAGGGTTCGGGATCGTAACATGGAGTCTTCGAGTGTTGCTCCACTCTCATGTCTGGATCAGCTGTGAGTGATTTACTCTGTGTAGTTGTAATACCGCGGACTGCGATCGAACACCGCGTTAGAAATTTATGAGTACCGCCACGTGACTATCTAAGCGTGTTTATGACGTCGATTGGCTCGGGGTAGCACAAATGTTCAAAAAGTCTGCTCCAGGTCTGCTCCAGGTCTGCTCCGAGCGAGCAAGCTATCTCGGATCCAACGTTCATCTTCCGATAATTCTTGGTTCTTGAGGACTTGGTAGTGCTTCATGGCAACTTCTGGCGCAAAAAAAGCACAGCAAAAGATCTTTGGGACCACGGCGATGGAAGCCGCAACGATGAACGACGGCGCTCGCTGTACTGTCCCAGAAGCTGGCGATGACGATAGTGGTTGTGGCTCCGCAAATCTTAACCAAGGACCCGGGTTGACTCTTATCATCCCTAAACCCAAATTGTCGGGTTCGGCGCCTCCCAATCTACCCAAGAAAGCAGCATCAGATCAATCACCCAAGGCTGTTGATGACGTTAATGGAGGGGACGATGCTGAGGAGGAAGAAGCGACGGAGACTGTACCTTTCAGACAGAGATTGGCGAAAAAGTTGGGTGAAGATTATAAAGGTGCTGAGAGGTATCGATTAATACAGGATGATAACAAAGAAAAGCATTGGAAGAGGTGGGGACCGTATTTAAGTGATCGACAATGGGTGGGTCTCTGTAATCTTGGATTTGTGTATGGACTGATCGGTGATCTGATTATGTATAGGCGACTGTTAGAGAAGACTATTCTGCAAACGGTGATGCATGGAGTCATTTTCCACATGAGCATGCGAGATCGAGGGCTTATCGATGGGGTGAGGATGGCATAGCTGGCATCTCGGATAATCATCAGCGTCTTTGTCTTGCGCTGTCGCTCTGGAACGGGGTTGATCCTATTCTCAAAGAAAGATTGTTTGGTGTTACTGGCCACCAAGGAAATCATGGTGAGGATGTCAAGGAGTTGTATTACTATCTGGATTCGACACCGACACACTCGTACATGAAGTTTTTATACAAGTATCCGCAGAGGAAGTTCCCTTATGAAGAGCTTGTGCAAGAGAACCAGCGCCGTGATCGAACTGTTTCAGAATACGAGATTTTGGATACTGACGCATTTGATGAAGACCGGTATTGGGATGTTTTCGTTGAGGTGTGTTTTTTTGCCTTGTCTGTTGATAGTTTGAATCTGACACTGATTCTTGTTGCAGTATGCAAAGGACGAGCAGAAACCTGACAACATTTATGTCAGGATAACGACTTATAACCGAGGTCCTGACCCAGCAACGTTGCACATCATACCCCAGCTATGGTTTACCAATACCTGGTCGTGGCCGCTTGAAAAGCCACCTATGCCAAGTCTGACAGGCTCAATCAGGGGGAAGGATAACATCAACACAATTACTGCGCGCCATCCTACCCTTGGTAAAACACATCTTTACTGCTTGTCCTCACCTCCTCCTGTCGATCCTTCAAATAACTTTGACGAAGATTCCGGCATAGATTCTGTTGACCCTGAATTGCTGTTCACTGAGAACGATACCAACTTCAGTCGATTATATGGCGGAACCAATCCCTCTTTATATGTGAAAGATGCATTCCATGATCATATTATTCCTTCTCACCGGCCTTCCACTCACGAGAATAGCCGGGAAGATACATTCACTCGGAGAATTCGTACGCGTACAGCTTCGTTCTACGGACAACAACATGAATTTGATGAACCCGAGCATGGGCCATGTACACCCTTCCCGCCAACAGAGCACTATGTCAATCCAGAAAAAAGAGGGACCAAGGCTGCTGCGCACTATATTCTTGAAAATATACCTGGACATGGTGGATGTGCAGTTGTCAGGCTGAAGCTGACTCCTGCACGGGTTGAGCGCGATGCTACTCTGGAGGATGAAGCACTTTTTGATAACGCTATTGATGAGCGAAGGCAGGAGGCAGACGAGTTTTACGGTGCTTTGACGTTTGGTCCGATCAGTGATGATTTAAAACGAGTCATGAGGCAGGCTCTTGGTGGCATGTTGTGGACGAAACAATTCTATCGGTTTATCCAAAAGGAATGGTTGGCAGGTGATCCAGCTCAGCCAGCTCCACCTCCAGAGCGTAAATCGGTCAGAAACAAGGTGAGATTCTCCTATGATTTTCTTTTGCCTATCCTCTGTCTTACCCTGGAGGTAGGATTGGCCTCATCTTCATATTGAAGATATTCTTTCGATGCCCGATAAGTGAGTAGTTCCATATATCGATATGATGTCGTTGTTCATGGTCTGCCAGGTGGGAATACCCGTTCTTTGCTGCCTGGGATACTGCCTTCCACTGTATACCCTTGGCTGTCGTTGACCCATCGTTTGCGAAGAAACAGCTGGACATGCTCACTCGGGAATGGTATATGAAACCTGATGGCCAGATTCCTGCGTACGAGTGGAATTTCAGCGACGTCAATCCACCTGTTCATGCATGGTATATAACTATTTGATATCATTCTTTGTAAGCCTGATTAAGACCCTGCGAAGGGCGACGTTCCGAGTATTCAAAATTGAGCGAAAGCTACATGGACGAGAAGATGTTCCCTTCCTTGAACGTGTTTTCCAGAAATTGCTTCTGAATTTCACATGGTGCGTCTTTTTCGTGACTTATATTCACTTCTGTTCTCATGCCCTCAATTCAGGTGGGTCAACAGAAAAGATCAGGGTGGACATAACGTGTTCGAAGGCGGGTTCCTGGGACTTGACAATATTGGTGTGTTCAATCGATCGGAGGCACTTCCCACTGGTGGAACGTTACGCCAGGCCGATGGGACGGCTTGGATGGCATTCTATTGCCTGAACATGTAAGTATTCTGATATTTTTCACTAAGCTTGATTGATTTCGTTTTTGTAGGTTGAATATGGCTCTGGAATTAGCGAAACACAATGCTGTATACGAGGATATTGCTTCGAAATTCTTTGAGGTGTGTTCTCATCTCTCCTGCGATTCAAACCCCTCAATCATTTCTCCTCTTCAAAAATCTGTTCCTTTGGGACGGTTCTGCAGCATTTCATCTTTATTGCTGATGCAATGACTTACAAAGAAGGGGATCATGAATTCACTCTCTGGAATGAACAAGACGGCATGTATTATGATGCAATCGACTTTGGGAATGGCTATTCTATGCAACTACCTGTCAGGAGTCTTGTCGGCCTCATTCCACTCTATGCGACTCTTGTCCTTGAGCCGGCTGTAATAAATAGATTTCCCGGATTCAAGAAACGAATGGAGTGGTTCATCAATAACAGGACCGATATGGCGAATAGAAATATGGCGAACATGAAAGGTGGGCTTTACACGCGATCAGTATACTGCTTGATAAGCGTTGACCCTCCTGATAGTTGCTGGCAAGGAGCAACGAAGACTGCTGGCTTTGGCCAGCAAGGACCGGTTGATCAAAATCCTGGAGAAGATGCTAGACGAGGATGAATTCTTAAGTGAACACGGGATTCGATCGTAAGTCACACGCATGATCGATAAAGACTTTACCTTGAGCTTTTCTTAGGCTATCCAAAAGGCACAAAGCACAGCCATGGGGAATGGATGTACATGGAGAACGCCATGAAGTTTCTTACTGGCCTGGTGATTCTCTCTCAGGGATGTTTGGGGGCAATTCCAATTGGCGCGGACCCATCTGTAAGCAATTTTTGCCTCTTGTTCCAATGCCTAATACAATTCTTTATGCAGGGCTTGCAACGAATTTTATCCTCATTGAAAGCCTACAACGGTTCTACCAATACTATGGCAACGATCTCCAAGTAAGACATTTTCTTCACTGAAGCACTGTCTCTTATCTTGTTTTGGAATCAATAGGTTGAATGTCCCACTGGCAGTGGCTATTCCATGAATCTTTCGTCGGTCGCCGCAGAAATCCAGCATCGTATCATCCACCTCTTTGGGCGTGATGTGGAGGGCCGTAGAGCAACAAATGGAGGAAGCACAAAGTTGGACTATGACCCCCATTTCCGTGACTACGTCTGGTTTCACGAGGTGCTTCCTGTTCCATCTTCATTCGCCCCATTCTAGTATTTACAAACTTCCATTCTCACAGTTTTTCCATGCCGACTCTGGCAAAGGTTTAGGCGCATCGCACCAAACCGGGTGGTGAGTAGCATTCCACGTCTATGGAAGGCAAGAATGGTAACGTGTACGTCTGCAGGTCTGGACTTGTTGCGTATCATATTTTACAGAGCGGGTTCAACTGCCGGACACCAAAAAGTGAGTTTGTTCACATGTTCTAAATCTACGAGTCTCTGATAGAACGATATAGCTCCTCGAAGTGTTGTTCATCACTACTTCGACGTACGTTTTTGAAATTATATTGAATCTTCTGACTCACAGCTGTTTAACAGGAGACCATCGATCCTCATTCTGCCGCCGATGACGAACCCAAGTCAGCATATAGTGTGTTTAGTGGCGTGGAGCTTAATACTCTTGGTGACATTTCACCCCATGCGCTGTAACGCGCTCTATCGGACATTCTAAGATCCTAGATGTTTTTGGGACTATAGATTTTAGAACGATCTATGTGATGATACTGACCGTACTCCTGTACTTGTCCTGTTTGTATAAAATTTAAGGATCCGTTGTCTTTCCTGGTATTTATTCAGTCATAAGCAGTCTACGTGAAAACGAGTGGTAGTGCCCAATTTGTGGTTTCTGGTGCCCATCAAACTACCTATCAACGACGCCACATTGGACTCATACACCCCTGTGCCTCTATATTTTGGCAGTTGATTGTATACATGACAATATGGAACGATCGTGAACCGATGAGAAGCCGACGAGAACCGATGAGAACCGATGAGAACTGTGTCCCTGGTGCCAAGACCTTGAGTATATGGACTCGGATTTTGAGAATTCGCACTACAGCCGATAATATACATATACACTCATAAATATAGTTGTTAGGGGGTTAAACTCTAAACTTGAGAATACGGTTGCCGAGTGGGACAATGATAAACTGATGGGGTCCCGGTAGGACTGCGGCCTTGCTCGCAATATTACAGATATTGAGATATAAGTGATTCCCACAGATGGGAATCCTGAGTATTCGATCAGTCTTTCATGGTTTGCAAGCCATTCGTTCGGTGGAACTCGGTGCCTCGAATATACTTCTACCGAGGATCCATCAATGCGGGGAGGGGACAGTGTGGTCTTGGTCTCGAAAATTGGTGGGTCGGAAATGTGGTCGCGATGTCAGTTGAGCTAATTTATGTCTGTGGATTTGTCAAGAGTGGTTTTTTTTTCCAACCCAACCTGGACCGAGTGATTCCTCATGTAGTTTGGTTGGCTCTTAGATTGAACTAACTAATCTGATCTTTTGGAAAAAGCGCATGTGGGGCATAAACGAGGGGGAGGGTGGATACTAGATATCATAAACTGGGGAATGATTGATAAGTATATTTGTTCTTCATGGATACCAATGGATACGCTTTTCATCACAGAGTGGAACCAAAAAATGATCGCATCATTTTGATCAGAGGTGATAGGCCCCAGCAACCGTAGATGGCGAATGGTCGCGAATCTTAAGGGCATATAACGGTGTAGATCAGGTACTGAGTGGATACTACGAACATTACTTCAATTAGTACTACTACGGAATCCCAAGACTTGATTAGAAAAAAGACTGATATACAGTTGGTTCTTGAAAATAATCTTTTTCTCATCTGTTCATTCAAAATAAAGGACACCAGCGTGAACACACTGTAAGTAGAAGCAAGCTGTTTCTTTCCTTCAAAAAAATTAAATAATAACAGTTATCAACGGTCTTGTGTACCCTGATTATCATTCAAATACACAAACAGGACTTTTGAACAATATTTCCAAAATCATCTTATTTTGCTAATACAGCTAAAAATAGAAATATAAAAGTAAACTCACGGTGCCTGGACTCGGAAAATCGGCCTTGTCTTATTTGTCGTCAAACCGTAAAAAAAATTTCAGGGTAATGACTCCAAAAAAATCATCTCGGTTCTGAACAAGCGATCGTACTTCCGAGTGGCGCTTTGTTCACAAGGGGAAAAGGTAAAGGAGAACACCAGTAACCACACAGTTTTTTTGATCTCCCTCCCTGTTTTCCCCTTCCCCCCTTTCTAGCGGATGATTTGGGGGAAAATCGCGGGCAAATTTTCGGAATTGATTCGAGACAACCGTATGTCTTTGGAGATGAACCATGTGCATAATAATGTGTATATAATCTCAGAAAGAGGAATTAAAAAGGCAAAAGACTAACGAGAGTAAATGAGCGAGCGCGCACTCTATTAAGGAAGAATACAAAACGAAGGTGTCACAGCGAGATATAAGAGGCTAAAAACAGGAAGCATAGAAGGAGAACAACGAGCGACTAGGGATAAGAAAAAGAAGGCTTAGATTAGATATAGACCCGTCAGTGGGAAATAGGGGAAACAGAAACAAATGAGAGGCTGACAATAATACACAGCGATAGCAAGTTGAAATCGCTACAGTGGATTACGTATGATTAATGTGTATGCAGAAAAGGGAACATCCTCGATTGATTTGCAAGTGCAAACAACAATTCAACGGCAATAGCAATCAAATGAGATCACAGAAGCGGCGAAATTTCTTTTGTAGACACCTTCAAATCATGGTCCTCAAGAAATGTAATGCAAAGTACGTGCAAGTATACACGAATCAAGCGATGATTACGCTGGCAATGAAGGATTAAAGTCAAGGAATGATTCCAGGGGAAAAGGTGTAAGAGGGATGTTCCATGTTGATGAATGAATGTACAATGTCCAAGGCCGAAAATTGAAGAGAGAACGAAAGTGACATATTACATCAAACGAGCGAAGTCGAAAAAAAGCTACAATCCAAACGAAGCCCATCAAATCAAGAAAAGGAGAAACAAGGCGTAGCTTTCCTGACGGCGTTGAAATCGAGAGCTTCAACCTCTCATGTAACAAAAAGGGTAACCTGGCCACCAGGTCTGTATGCTTCAAATGCAATCTGCACATCTTCTGTTGAACCCAGCGACACCATATCACCATCCTCATCTCTATATTTGACTCTCAAAGGAATGTCGTCTCTCCTTGATCCACACAACCTGATCTTCTTCCCCACCTTGTCTACCAAATCGTCATATTCCATTGACCTCGGCACTTGTATCACGAAGATATCGTCATAGAAGTGCACTTTAACTTTCACAGGCGGCAACCGTAGCTCTTGTCCATTTGCATGGATACCAATACCAATACCCGTCAATGATGACTCGCTTGAGCCATACGAAGTAACGGGCGACGAGCTGTTTGGCGAATACTCTGAACTATCACCGGTCGATTGGCTAGAGCCACTTCCACGTTTACTACCAGTGTGTTCATGGTTCCGCGAAGTCCAGTTTGTTGATTGTGTAACAGGCAGTGGTGGTGGGACTCCCTGTTGGGGGATATATGCGCTGGGTTGGCTTGCGCTTCTCGATCGACTAGACTGTACAGGCTGAGGAAGGTACTGCTGTTTAAACTGTTGCTGAGGATGTGTAGGTGTCGGTGCACGATTATGCCTAGCTTCACCACTCTCGTAACCTAACCGTGATGAGCTAAATTGACTCCGCAGAGGTGGTCGTTGCCCAACAGATAGTGCATCAGACTGGGTTCGAGGAGTGGACGGTCCCTGCGCCCCGCCAAATGAATGTGTTGCAAGTAGCTGTTGCTGAGGTGTTGGAGCTTGATTCCGCCACTGTGTCATGGTGGTGCCATCAAAGTCTTCAGTGTATGCCCTTACGCGCTGATCATGAACTACTTCCCGTTGCTCATTGGGCAAACTAAGAGAACTGAGTTTCCTAAGGGGGTAAAGTGGCGTTCCACGACCTGAAGACAGATGGCTACCCATCGATATAGGAGGGAGATCCTCGCCGTCGTCGTCGTCCGTGAAACCGTCGGGGCCATATGAAGATGGACCAGTAGGATAAGCATTGATGGAATCATGGCTGTCACTATAACCACTGCCACTATATGGTTGGTTACGCGTGATCTTGGTACTGGCAGAAGCAGTGCTGACCGCCGTCGAACTGCTTCCATGGGAAGTTGATGAATTGTAAGAATAGGTAGACGAGTTGCCGACGGAAACGGCTGACCGGGACGATGGGGGAGCCAATTTACCGTTAAGGCGAGCGAGTCCTCGGTCAGAACCACGACGCTGAGCATTTTCCTTGATCAGGCGATTGATCTGGGACTCCCATTTGCGCATTTGCTCCTCGTTACGGCACTTGAGTGTGAAGTACTCGAGGTCATCGTCACCCTTCCACCACACCGCAAGCGAATATTGTGTATTTGCTCCAGGGCCTGATGACAGGTCGCATTCAAATTTCTAAAGAGAACGATAGAAACCTACCTATCGACATCCGAGGCTGTGATGGAATTACTTGAGTGACGTTGCCCAAAAATATACGACCTTTCAAGAGAAGAGGTGTATATCGCCGTTGATTGGAATTGGCGGCTGCGACTGCAGCCGCATTGAGAGAGGTTGCGGTACTAGCCTGCTTCTTCAAAAGGGAATTGTTTTTGCTCATCTTTTTGCCCACATTCTGCTGGCCAGGAGGGCCTTCTTTGCAGCAGAGGATGATCTTCTCGAAAAGGAAGACATGATACTCCCGGTCGAGATCAGACTTGGTGACGGTGAAAATATCATCAAGAAGGAGCTCGCCGAAATTTTCTAGGTGATGACCCTTCCAGTCATCGATCCGAGAAGTAAGACTCTTGACCGTTTGATCATTCTCAGCGCGACGCTGGGCTTCATTAATCTTATCGGTTATGCGCTTGGCAGCATCTGAACCCGCCTTGAGCTCCTCGCAGTGCGAATATGTCGTGGGCGAGAGGGTTTTAATTAATGACTGGCATAAATGAATATGCTGATAGAGAAGTGGAAATAATTAAAGACGTACATCAAGAAGAAGAGGATATTTGCAGACGCGCTGGACGGGCTTAATAAGGAAGGCAGGCAGCTCTCCCTTTACGTTGATCAAATGATTCAGAGGCTGTTTGCGCATATTGACAGAATCAAGAAACAAGAGTCGTCAAGGCGACATATCAGACAAGGGACTGAAACTGACCATAAGGCTCTGTTCGTGGGTGAGCATGAGCTCAGAGGCACTAGTATAGTTTGCGCAGTATGGTTCGTATACCGCAAAATCATCCTCCTGTAAGCGCCAGAGTAAGACGCTGGAATGGAACGTGCAAGGTCACTCACGTTCTCAATGAAAGGAAGACCCCAGCGCTGGTCCTGCCAGGGTGCTTCTGCAATACTTTCGAGGCGGATAAGGAATTTACGTTGGAAATTCAGAAGTTTGTTAAGATTGGGAAAGAGGAGGTGTATAGTATCCTGATCCATGTAATTGCCTTGTGCGAGTGCATTGGCGTATTTCTGTGGGTGCAAGTCAGGTCCACCGTAGGGAAGCTGATGCGCAGCCTACCTGCATGGTCTCAAGATCTTGTACATATTTGCGTTCGGTCTCGACAATCTCGCGGATAATATTATTCCTGGCAACCTCCTTTGCGTCCGTGGGATGGGGGAGATTGTCTGTAGAGAGATTATCGAGGGAGATGGAGGTGGCAATAGAAGTTTCAGGGACTTGGGGATCAAAGGCACTTGGGGGGAGATGGTTTACAATGGCCGTGACGGTATTGATGACCTGAGAGAGCACAAAGTGAGCACAAAGACGGCAGGAAGAGTGAAGAGGGTAACCCTGACGAGACCGTCCGTGGACTCACGGTCCCAGATGTCACGGACGGTGAATGGCTCGCACTCTGGTATGGCATCAAGAACCTGGTCGGAGCGGATCTGTATGGCAAAGGCAACAATTGCATGCTTTTTCTCGCGGTCTGGATTTGCTTCGAAGTTGGCCGATCTGAATTCTGAGTGATCAATTTTGGAAAAGCCGGCGTCTGCAGGGAGCAGGTCAAAGACGTAGCAGAGGGAGATGCCAAGGGAGAAAACGTCCCAGAGCTGGGTGACAGGGTCTGTTGAGTGGCGGGCGTCTGGGTTGGCAGCGAGCTGAAAGTAGCGGGAGAAGTTACGGATGCGGAGGAGGCGAGCACGGAGGGCTGAGCACTGTTGGTAGAGGGAGGTGGACTGGTTGGCAGCCTTGTTGAGGAGGGTGTTGTTGGCGACGGGGGTGTCGATGTGGAGGCCAGTGCTGGAGACGATGGACTTTTTGCGACCTGCGACAGAAGCCATGGTCAGCGACGAGCAACAACAACAACTGACATCCGCCACTCGTATATCCCCTCCTTCCAACTCCGCTCGGCACTCCCCGAAAAAGTCCCCCGGCCACTTTTCCTCCCACTGATCCGTTAATGAACCACAGCATAACTGTGAAACTCTCATGCCAATCTCTCAACTGATCCCTGTTTGGCAGCCATTGACAAAATCACTGCATCTGTCGCAGTATTTTGCTGATGGTAGGATCAGCATCATTTCCAGTCAAATCAAAGCCGAACCGTATCGACAAACATATAGTACTTAGCCCCCTTGAAATTTTATTTCATCTTTGACATGGCTCCTGTGGAGGTCACATTGAGACGCCAAAATAGAGGCTAGAGGGCTTGGCATGACTAGAAAATTAAATCACACCGCCCCGCTAGAAGATCTGTACAAAAAGTTCCTCCGCGACCTAAGATGAAACTTGTTGCTACACGTTCATTGTCAACCATGTTATATGAATGGTCACTGCTTGATGCACCGCACCATCAATTCTCGGTCGAGAGGAGACGCCGTGCCGTTAACAACAGAGAACGACACCTAGGTGGGACCCCAATGGTCCTTACGCGGTGTCTTAGCTCCAATACGCGGTCAATCGGTCAGTACGCGACCTCTACAAAGCGAATAATCTCGATCCAATGGTAGATCACGTGTCAGATAAGACGACTTGATTTTCGTCTTCACGAACCGAACAACGACTCAATTTCTGCTGTTACTAGTCAACCTTGCCCTAGTCGGTTGCTATCGCCCGGGTCCTGATGATCAGAATCATATGGATTGCAATCTAAAGCGATGCCTGATAATAGATTTCAGTACACAGTCGTCCTTCTTCCATGGACATGAGTCTTCTTGTGCCTTTGTACCTTTTTGAAAGACAAAGCTGTGCTTCTGGACCTCGACCCTCGATTGTCCTTGTGACCAATCAGACCGAACTCCCTTATTCGAGTGTCGTCAATGGTTTGTTATCTATCTTTACCTGTTAGGGCAGTCCACATAAGAGATTGAATCCGACATGAAGCTTCATCCGGGAGCGAACAGTCAATATTGTTAATGCCGGTGAGAACAGAGTTTTAGGGAGAGAGAAAACACGACATAATCGTGTGAGCTGACGGTGAATTAAACCCATGATATTCGCACCCTCCCATTGAACTGGAAAAAAAAACAAACTTTCGTGTAATCCAGGCTCACGTCGACACGATCGACAGGCACCGTGTGCATATCACTGACTACATACATAGTCGATGCAATCGTTTGTCAAATTCGGTGCATAGTGTCAACGAATCGTTGCACACGACCTACCTGCGTTCAAGCAACCAATTAGGTTTTTTTGTGTCGCTTCTTTTTAAATTTATTGCATAGGCTTTCCAAGATTGGAGGCTATTCATGGCCAAGAGTCCATAAGTAGAACAATACGATGTTAAACACTGGTAAATTCAGATTAATGACCGTGATGTTCACGCGCGAACAATCATCTTGATTGTAAGAGGGTGGGTTGAAGATACAAAAAAGGACTTTGATTTTCCACGCGGTGGAAAAAGGTCCTGAATATCGAAGTCTCCAGTCCCCGACCTTCGGTATTTCTGAAACGCCGACTTATGATCACGTGAACAGTAATGTCAAACGCGGTGATCCGCTTCTGACACTAGTACTTGGAAGGACACTTTTGATTTGCGCTACATAAAGAAACTGTTTCTGATCGAAAGAACTTGGTATAAGCATGCGGCGGAGGGAAATCGCTTCCTCACGTAGGATTGTGTAAGGAAAAGAGCGCACGTCTTAGCATCCATTAAAGTTTCACCCTCGGGAAAAGTCAAGTAGATTATCTATGATCCCTCTTGTTGTTTTCAAGAAATTAGATTGAAACCTCAAAGTTATTGTTACCGCGCTGTCTTGATGCCCCGGTTTAAGTCAAGTTTTCAAGACAATCCGGGGCATTTTGTCCGACTTAGACATCTTGTATGAACACCGCGAAAAGCGAGATGATCGGGAATCAGGGATATGGGTAGCGACTGAAAATGCAGCGGCTACGGATGATTCCCGGTTAATACTTCATTTCGAAATTGAAGCTCAGAGCACGAAGAATGCTTGGTAACAGGAGGAGGACCCCGACAATTGAAACTCCGCTTGAACAAGCGTGCGAAATGGGGGTGTCGGAAGGACGAGTAGGACTCCAACCCACTCGAGATAATTCTTTTGAGGCAAGACCCATGGCACCAGGTGGTCGTCCTAGACGCGTGCAAGCTGTGCGACCCCAATCTCCAAGCACACAAAATGAACAACAAGCACAGCAGGAAAGTATTGCATTGTTCATCGATCCCATGATGGGTACTCCCCTCCCTATCTATGTCGGCGAAGATATTGGGGATCGGGAAAATCTTGTCCACTTGATTACTGTAAGTGTTGAGCTGATGACCACACGCTTGGAGATTATCTGTAGCGCCTTGATCATCTGATCAAGCATTGCGATTGTCCATGTGTCCGCTCCACTGGTCTATGCAATCAATACATAACTTACACTGGCATATCTCTCTTAGGCTTATGGTGGTAGCGTCGTACAAAATTATAGCGGTGTTCCTTACATTCTTGGTGAGTGATTTGATTTAATTTGACAACGGCTGGGCTCTTGGTCTTTGCCTTTCTTTTCTTTTAATCCAAGTGAAGCTAACATGACCATTAGTGGACCCTCATAAACAGTCAGGACAGAGTCTCTACCGTCACTATCTTGGCAAAAAAGGCAAAATTGTTCTATCCTCACAATGGGTTCACGAGTGTATACGGTTGAATCAACTCCAAACGTTCCATAGCAACTATGCTGGCTGTAAGGTGACTGGACAAGAGCAGTACGAATCTGTTGGAATTGTTGGAAATGTTATTTTTATTTATTTATTTTTCACATAGGATACATACTATACCACCGGAAATCGCCAATCAACAAGCCCAATCAACTCCTCAGCCGATTCAGTCAATTCCTCCCCAAGCAACTTCCTCTACCCCACTGAGTAACCAGCCTCCGTCCCCAGAACAAACAGGTCTTGGACAGGCCCGTGATAGTGTACCACCTTTACCGAGACAGAATGGTATGCCTGCACAACATACGGCAATCGCATCCATGCAAGGACACAGATCAGGGATTCCATCAGTACCACCTGGAATGATTGCAGCCAGTGTCTCTGTAGACGGTCTGACTCTCGCACCTTATGCTCTCTTTAGTCAAACTATAAGCGCCCCTGCATCTAGCACCGGTATTCCGTCCCAGCCGCAAGGAAATACAACTGCATGTCCCTCGTCCCCCCCTCGTGTTCAGCCTGTCCAATCGGAAGTGGCGCCACCGCCACAATGGCAAGGTACCACGGGTATTGCGCCTTCGCAGACTCATCTAAATCCTCCGCCCCCGCCACCTCAACCTCCGAGTCAAGAACACATGATGCATCGACCACCATCACAATGGGACGGATATGCTCATCCAAGCCAAAGTATTCCTGGCCCTTCTACTGGAGAATCCTACGAATACCGCTACAGAGATGATGGTAACGGACAGTGGGTTCCAGCCCACGGTTATTATGAGCCTGGGGTACGTCCAAAGAAATTAAGCTACAACTTTGATGATCTCGAGTACTTTTTTGTCCAGTATGAACAGGCCTACCAGCCCGCTTATCCTGTCGAGATCCCTCATCACACTGTTCCTGCTCCGATATCTGTGCCATCTGTACCTGATGCTGGTTCACAAGCTCCCCCATCGATACAACCTGAGGCAGGCGAAGATCAACCGCGAGGTCGAAGACGCACTCGGGCACAGGTCAACATCACTTTTTTTGCATTTATATCGATCAAACTGATATTTGTTCTTGATAGCAGCCTTCTGCTGCACCTGCATCAAGTTTGGTTATGAATCGGAATACATTAGTTAGGTCTCCGACACCTCCAACTCGCATTGTCAAGAGTACATATGGTGGAAATTTGTTTACTTCAGACGACGTATTATATCTCAAAAAGTATATTGACTATTGTCGAGAACAAGGTCTAGTCCTCAGGTGAGTTTGTTCACTAAAGAATGGTTCAATGCTTACTGTTATTCGTCCAGCTTGCGTGAGATATGTGAACGCATCGCTCTCAGGGCACCTCATCACACGTATGTTGGACTTTGAAACCTTGTTTTGAGACTAGTCTTGACCTTCGATAGGTTTTACTCATGGCGTCGTTATTGCAATAAGCACCAAATTCGCCTAGGTGGATACGTCATGACCAACACCACCAACACCAGACCTGAAAATCGACTAGGAGAGCCAAGCGATGGCGATTGGGAAATGAATGGTTCTGACGCAGAAGCCACCATCCAAGCTGGGGCCTCGACAGATCCTATGTCTGCTAATGACTCTTTGTCACAACCACGTAAATCGAAGACACCTCTGGATCGGTCACCCACACCCCCTAGAGCACTTTTCAGGAGTACGACTGGCAAAGGTGTAGCATTCACTATGCAAGACAGAAGTTTTTTGATCAGTTTTATGCAATATCGAAAGTAGGCGTCCTTTTTTTTCCTTTCTCCTAGTCGACGATCAACTTGCTCAATGTGTTTGTTTGATTTTTTGTCAGGACTCAAGGACGTTTAGATATGGTTCAGTTTTGGAAAGACGTTGCTACGAAAGCGCCACATCATTCTAGGGCTTCTTGGATGAAATATTGGAGGAGACATAAACATGAGTTTAATCGTACGGAGAGTGACGATCCGTTACCGCCAGCTCCGGAGAAGAAGATGCGGTATAGTAGGCAGGATGATGTTTTGTTGGCTAAATTTTTTCAAACGCGGCCAACGGGTACATCTGATTCGATATTCCAGTCCTTTGGGCGCAAGGTATGCGTTTTTCTTTCTCTTTTCGAAAAAAATGACATGGTCTGATGTTCTGTGTTTAGTACCCACACCATCCTTGGAAAGGTTGGCAGGAGCATCATCGAATACATAAAGCCAAGATTGACAACCTTATTGCCATGTTGCAGAGGGGAGAAAATATTGATGAAGAATCATGAGATATCTATCATCTATCTTTTTTGTATTGATATTACTCCTACATATTATGGTTATTGCTCTTCCGGTCTGAACTGCAGAGCATGGAAATCAATTATATTGATACATTTATCCTTTTATTTCACAACGAAATTAAAACTTGTTTAACAATCGCCCTCTAAATAGGTTTTGTAGTTGATCTCCTCTGGAGGTAAGATACGAGAAAAAGGCATCTGGGTTGTAGGTTGCAACCAGTTTTTCGCATCATATTCGGCATATGGAGGAGAATCAATCATATGGAATGTATAGGCGAAGCGAGTGTTTGGACTCGTATTGGTTTCGGACTTGTGAAGTACTGATCCATGGATCAGAACCAAATCGCCTGAAAGACGGATATTAAACCAGTCCGTCGGGTTCAAACCATGAATGGAATTACCTGGATTGCAGGTTTCTAAGATGTATTCTCCCTTGGTATCTTCAGTTGTAGCTTTTTGCTCTTCGGGGATGGAAAGTTGTTCAAAGCCTGTACCACCATTTGGAAGACGAACGAAACGTTTGGTGATGGGCGAGATACGATGTGAGCCTGGAAGGAACGATAAAGCACCGTTGGAGGCTGTGCACTGTTCAAGGGCTATCCAGAAGCCTAGTGCCGTTGGGGGGTTTGTATACTAGAAATGGGGTGATTGGATAAGCAATTAATGAGTAAAGGGATCTTACTAGGAAAGTCCTGTTGGTGGCCGTACAATTAGGAAGTAGTTCTGGAAGAGGGCACATCATGAAACGTACGAATCATTATGCTCTGGTACTATAGTTGAGGGCTAGTCAGCATTGGTACGACATTCATTACGAGTCTCGGATACCTTCTCCACCAATTTCCTGCTGCTTGGTGATAACCATACTCTGTAGAGCTAGAAGACAGTCAGTGCATCGTGGAGGGGAAGAAGAGGGGGAAGAACGTACCAACGGGGTCATAATGGAACTTGAGGTCGCGGACTACTGATTTAAGACAGTCATTCTCGAGTGTTACTCCCCGAAATAGAGGGTCGAGTTCATGTAGAGCTTGATGAAAGGAAGGAGTTTCGACGATGAGAGCCGATGAGATAGGCAGAGGAGACCGTTCAAGATTAGCACGGGGTGATAGACTACAGAACGAGTAACGTACCATGGCCGATTTTGTTCACAGCCTTCTGCTTGGGTCGATTGAGCTTCCCGTCTAGATCGACAGCGTCTTCTTCGAGGAAGAATCGACTATGAATTGAGTCAGCAAAAGTGGTAATTGGATACTTGAATGACATCATGCATCTTGTCACCAGAAGACAGAAAATAGTCATCTCCAACGTGATTATCATCTCCGGTGGTGAATTTCGTCTGAAGTGTTTAAACCCATGTCAGAAGAGAAGAAAAGATGGCAGGTCAATTAGTAAATAAAGCTAACGTACACGAGGGTGAGAGTCGAGGTCAAATTCGTCAAGTAGCTGTTTTGACCGATTAAGTAAAGCATCGGCCTGTTCTTTACTCAGGAAGTTCTGGATGACCAGATATCTAAAATGAAGGTCAGGTTAGAATGGAATGGGTTTTATGTATAGTAATAAGTGATAGATTGTCCTAGATGCACCCCAACAGGTGAACTTTGCATTTACGGCAATACAAAATTGCAACGCCGGAATTCACCTACCCATTTTTGTAAAACTAGGAAATCTGATTAGCTGAACCCTGCGGGATAGAACAAGACATGGGGCACCTTGTTGATTTGTTCTTGGGTGAGGTATTCGAGGGCCATTGCTGCGGCCGAGACACGGTGTACTGTTGTTTTGTCTGGGGATAAAAGTAGATGATTGCTTTATCTTATCTTATCTAGAAGGGCGACATTCTTCTTTCCGCTAAAATTTGAGTTATAATAGCTCTCTAAATGCAAGTTTTTAAAATTTCACAAGCAAAGTGAGCTCTGACGCGTCGGAATATTTTTACGAGCACGATAAACTCGAGGAGAAGACTAAAGTGTG
>Ga0153936_100125_pt1 | contig 17939 bp, 9 predicted proteins | sample TSNJ020MetaG_FD_102272 | JGI IMG/M metagenome (GOLD analysis project Ga0153936, IMG submission 102272) | Attine ant fungus gardens microbial communities from New Jersey, USA - TSNJ020 MetaG | ecosystem: Host-associated > Fungi > Mycelium > Unclassified | place: USA: New Jersey, Wharton State... | reverse complement strand
AGCAATAATCAAAGTACTACAAAATAAAAACAAAAAAATAATAATAGATACAAATGAAATATGTAAGATAGCAACAGAATACCATCAAATATTACAAAAAGTATCTGAAAGACAAAAAGATAAAACACATAAAAGAAATCTTAAATAACATTACAAATAAACTCAAAAAAGAAAACCAAGAATTATTAAGCAAATCCACAAATGAAAAAGAAATAAATATCCCATATAAATTTTACAGATTATGAACAAAAGAATATAAAGATTATAAAGACAAAGAAAAAACAAAAAATCCTAAAAAGCTGATAGCAGATATAATATATATACTCAAAGAAGTCTATAATAAAATAGAAGAAAAAGGCCTAAAAGATAAAAACTTTATATTAGAAATAATATTTCTTTTATACAAGATTTCCTAATTTTGTTGCTATTGTTTTTGTTAGGATTTTATAATTTATATTTGTTAATGTTATGGGCCTATAGTTTTCTATTTTTGTTTTTTGTTTTTATTAGCACATGACTATTTATGAAAAACATTAGAAAAATTTAACTTTCTGTAAGCTTTTATATTCAAAATCAAAGAATTATACAAAAATGCAAAAATAATAGTTTTAGTGAACAAAATACTACCAAAAGCAATAAAAATAGAGAAAGAAGTAAGATAAGGATGCCTTATATTATGTTTTTTATATAACATAGTAATTAAACTACTAGCAGAAATAATAAGAAAATTAGAGCTAAAAAGATTCAAAATTTCTGGAATACAAAATAAAATTCTAGTATCACTATTTGTAAGCAATATATCAGTATATAAACAAAGAAAACAAAAGAAAATTACTAGAAAATATAATAAATACTCTCTGCAAAGCATCTACTATAAGATTCAACCAAGAAGAAACAAAAATATTATCTATAGATTCATCTGAATATAGAAAATATATAGAAGAAAATAGAAAAACAGCAGAACAAGAAACATCTATACCAAATGAAATAAGAATAATAAAAGATAGAGAAATATTAAGAACTCTAGGAAGCTACATAGGAAACAAAACAAAAAAGCTAATATAATAGACACAAATACTCAAAAAACAAAAAAAAAATACTAGACATATAGATTACACTTAACCTATCAACAATAGAAAAAGAACTAATACTAAAATCACTAATACAATCAAGAGTACTATTTCTAGCGACCATTAACAAAATGCCCAAGAACATAAGAGAAAAAATAGAAAATCAAATGAAATCATTTCTATAGAACAATAAAAAAAGCAACAATGAACTAGAAAGAAACAATACAACCAAGAGAAAGAGAAAACCTAAACATATCAAATATAGAAATAAGAATAGAAGCAATCTAACTAATATGGCTTAAATAATACCTAGCCCTAGTAAAAGAAAAACCAGAATAGGTCTTTATAGTAGACCAAATAGTCTTCAATAGTTTAACAAAAACATCCAAAATATCAAAAGAAAACAAAATTAGCTAGATCTTTCAAATATAGAATGAAAATGGAAAAAAAGATATATTGGCCAAATTCATCAAAGAAATATTAAAAGTAGAAAGAAAATATAAAGTAGAATATGATGTTCTAGAAACTGAAACAAAACCAAGAAAATTACTACTAATATAGTACCACATTAGGATAGATGACAAATATTCATGGAACAAGAAATTAGCAAAATGTCTAGAAAACAAACACAAAATAATAAATACAGAACAATTAGAAAACTTCATATATAGTAATAGCTCATACTAGTTCTGTAAAAAACTAGCAAAAAGAATCATAAATAAAATACCAAAAAGACTAAAACCAAAAGAAAAAACAAACCAAAAAACAAACTTAATACCAAGAAAAAACCTAAATACAAGAATGGATATAATAGAAATAAACCCTAGAATAATGGATAATAAAATACCAGAAAAAACAATAAAAATATTTGGAAGCTATTAAAGATACAAAAAAAGAAACAACAAAAATAACAAATTCCTACAATCCCCAATTAAAGCTAAAAAAACACATAGCAAAAAGAAAACAATATAGATAACAGAGATACTAGAAGAAAATATGTTAAAATCAAAAATAACAGTAGAATGAAAAGAAAAAGAATACAAAATTTTTGAAATACAAAACAAAATAACCAAAGACCAAGCAGAAATAACAATGAGTGAAGCTATAAAAGAAAAAGAAAAAAATAACAATAATTACAGACCTAACAACATTAACAGCAAATATACATAATAAAATGAAAAAATGGGAACAACTAGACTATCTAGAAACAAACAACAAAGACCTATGGAAAAATATTGAATACTCAATAAAACAACATAAAGGAGAAATATTATTAGAACTACCAAGAGACAAAACAGATATAAAAGAACTAAAAGACATAAAACAAAACTAAAAACAGGAAACAACAAAACTAAAAAAGAAATTAATACTGAAGAAATTTCTATAAAGTACAAAATAGAAGGAGCAGAACTAAGAAAAATAACCCAAAAAACAATATATGTACTAATACTAAAAGAAAAAAAATGTATATCCTAGAGATAAACCAACAGAAGAAAAAATAAAAGAAATATATACTAAACTAAGAGAAAAAACAAAAAACAAAATAACAAAAAAAATATATAGAAAGGAACAACCAATAAAATAATACTATTTAAGATACAAAACTTTATATGGAAGCCAATACATAACAGACATAAAGTAGGAAAATGGTCCACAAAAATTCCAAAATGGCAAGATAAAGTTATATGCCAATATAGAAAAATAAAAACAATAGAGTATATAATAATAGAATGCAAACTAAATAACTGCCAAAATATATGAAAAGAAGCAGAAAAACTATGGAATAAAAATAACAACAAAAATATTAAATGAATAAAACCAAATATACAAATAATAAAAGGTCTAGGAGTAATAAAACTAAAAAACAAAAAAACAAAAGCACTAGAATGGCTTAATAAAAAATATATAGAAATAGTAGCAGAAATATCATAGATGATATAGAAAACAAAACAAAAAAAGAATATTTAAAGAAATAAAATTAAGAAAAAAAGAAGCTATTATACAATGGAAAGAAACAATAAGAAACAAACTTGAAATAGAAAAAGAAATAATAAAAACAGAAAGTAAAATTAAAAAGAAAAAAGAACTACAAAAGAAATTTAACAAAAAATGAAAAGAAGAACATAGATAACAAAATAAACAAGAGCCTAAAATAAATTGGATCTGCCCAAGGGACTGGGAGCTGTAAAGCTGAAATCTTACTAAGTAGAAAACCTGAAAAGGTTTAAATACCTAAGGTTTTTAGTAGGTCAGTTAAAACCAAGCTCATACTATAGAGGTATTGTCTCTGCACTAAAAAGCCAGTTTTTACCCTGCTAAAAAAAAAAAAAAGACCATCATCAACAAAGGATAGAATGTTTGTTGGAATTTCTTTATTTAGGTTTTTTATTCTTTTTTTTGAATATTTTCATAATTGGAGCCATATAAATAGTAGAGAGAATAGAAGAAAGAACTAATCTTTGCCTAATACCAATACTAAAGCCAAATAAAAGAGATATAAAGCTGTTCTAAGTATATGTTATTGACCAGTTAAAGTGATAACTGTCAAAGAATTATACAATGCTATTGTTTAGTCTAGCTTTTTTTAGACATGTAAAAAGGAAAAAGTAATTAAGAGAAGAGAAAACTAAGTGATATCAAATACAATAATACTAGTATAATACTGTTTGAGCTAACCAGTGTGTATGATATAAGTGAGGTATAGTTCTGCATCAATGGTTGAATACTATCTGTCTAATTGGTTGGAATCTAGAAAGCTGTTAGCTGATATATAAAACTAGAGACAATTGCTAATGACTTTCTCAATGAGCTTGCCAATTGTATTAAGAAGCACTATAGATCAAAATGCTTTAGTAGTGTTGTATGCTTTCTTGTTAGATTTGGGGATAATAACCAATGTAGTTTCTTTGAAGTACTTGGGCTAGTGTTTTAGAGAGATATAAGCATTAGCTAGATCAATAATTTTTTTGAAACATAAGTTATTATTTAATATACCTCTAAGATATCTCCAGGATATATGATTAGAGCTAGGAATAAATATAGATAAGTACTTAGCTATCATATCTTTGATTTCTTGTTGTGAGAATAGGAGCTATTCAATAAGATCAAGTTATATTATATTGTTTAGGAACCTTTCATTGATTGATCAGTTTTCAGTCAAGTTATATGATCTATAAAGAGTATTCTACAGGAAATCAAGGGTATTACATAGCTGGCCCTCAAATATAATGGTTCCAATAGCTAGAAGTGATTTTTTTTTGACCCAGCTCATAAGATCTTATAGACATTTATTAGAGGTTGTAATTTTCTGAATTCTATTGTTAAAGAAGTTTCTCTTGGCCATTTGCACTAAAGTCTTGAAGACTTTCCAGTTTGTAAAATTGCTTTTTTTATGATGTCTGTCAAGGCAATCAGTACACTTTCAATTCTACTATTTCTTCAAAACTTTTGTGACTCTTTTGGTTTTTGTATAGTTGGACCATATATTCTTGAATATTGAGGCTAGTTTGTCAACACAAGATTCCAATTCTATTCTGTTGTCAATATTCATAATATTAAGACTTTTAATATTTTCTCTGAGCTTAGTTTTCTTCAGCTTTGCTGTCTTTTTTAATAGACTAGATAATGACATCAATATCCTCATTTTTTATCCTAACTTTAATAAACATAAAGATATAGTCAAATAGTTTTTTTCTATCTAAATACACAGTATATTTGCTGAATTCTCAACTGTTAGATGGCAAGAATACTAAATCTAGTACTAAATTAGCGTTCCTGGGGTTGTTAGTATATTTTATGGGTCCTAGGTTTACTGGAGGGAATAATTCAAGTTCTAGACTATTAGTAATTAAAGTAAGCTCCTCTATGTAAATAAAGTGATAGAGAAAATTTAGATCCTAGTTGCAATCTCTGATATTAAAATCTCCTATTATTGTAATTGTACTTTTCATGTTTCTGACATAATTTTATAAAACTTGAAAAGCTATTTGGTTGTTGTCCAAATAAATATTTATAATATGATTGATGTCTTGTTTGTTATGGAAAGACAAGATATTGATATCACAATAGTTAATAATATTAGATTGAAATAAGAATCTAAGCCTTAAAATATATTTGTTGATATATGTAGTAATCCAGGGGATGTTGTCTTGAGAATTTTTGTTTTGGATAAAAAGTATCTACTCTAGATGTCTAAGGGCTTTATATAGAAGATCATCTTTGGGGTTAATATTACTTGGAATATTACAAATAAGGTAATGAGAGGGTTTTTGGATGAATATAATATCTGATACATTTTTTTGTTCTTTTAGAATGATATCAGTAAAAATCTTGTTTTTTCTGATATTTTAAGAGAATATCCATAAGTTGTATATATTCATTGTTTGCTAGTATCCATAGTTGAGTAAATTGAGCTGACTCTGATTTTTTGGAGCTCTTGAGCTTTTTTGGTGTACCATTTATAGTTAAAACAATGTTTCCAGAAAGAGTACTTGTTATTGTTTACCATATGGTCTTTTTTTGTAGTTAAAGTACTTGAAGGAGTGAGGGTATGGTTCATCTACTTTAGTTTTCAATCTAAGAAGATTAACTTTAGAATTTGCCTTGTAATACCAAGCTATATCTCTATAGTGCTTGATTTTGTGTAGTCTTTCATATTTCCAACATTTTGAGCTGTGAGCTTTATATACAAATGTAAAGTGTTCCCATTTCCAGCAATTATGGTACTGGAGTACACTGGGGTTCATATTAGTACCTCTAATAGTAGCAATGTACTGGCCAAAGTTAAAGGAATAATTGATAAGTAGCTTAGCTTTGGAGCTGTTTTGAGAATCCCAAATATCCAACTACACAATTGCTATATCTAACTTGGATGATACTTTGATGACCCTAGACTTTGAGTAAGTAAGATGGTTTCAAATAAATTGATGTGTTTGATAGAATTGACAATATTTTCATGAGTAAGTTTGTTGCCATTAAATTGAATGAAAGAAATACCAGTGATTTTAAGATAAAACTTGAATTATAGCAGTTGTAGTAAAAGCATTTCATTGTTGTTGATTCTATTGATTGACTTGAAATACTTTTCAATGATACTAAGGTTGCTAGGTGCAAAAACGTTATTAGTCATGATAAATACTCTGCTAGAGTAAGACCAAATAAATTCTAAATAAATATTAGACTTAGTGTTCTTTAGTAGGCCATTAATGAGATCAATATAAATATTAGCTTTGTTTATGATAAAATTGGCATGTTTCTTAATTATTAGCATTATAGCTTGCTTCCTTAAGAGATCTTTGATAGTAGTTTAGATTTTTTTATTTCTATTTACTGGTTTTTCTATTACTGTATTGTGGATTTTAATTATTTTCCTATTAGGGAGTGCAGGAAAAACTTTCTTAATCTTGAGAATATTTTTGGCTATCACAGTAGCCTAAGCAAATGATTTGACTAGTACTTTGTTATTGTTGCTTTTAGTCTTTTTAATTGTACAAAACTTGGATTTTTCAAGCTGTTTTTTGGTAGAACAAGAAAAAAGAGGTAGAAGAATTTTCCTGATTATATTGCTATAGAGTTGTCTTAAGATCAAAAAAGGTTAAAACATGTTCTTGGTAAATTTTAATTTAACTATGGTTTTGAAGGAGATCTTGTTTGTGACATTCAATTGATCCTAGCTAGACTTATATATAGTAAATCTAAAGGGCCATGTAGCTTTACCAAAGAAATTAAGCTGTTGGATATTGTTTCTGCTTTAATTATCTAATTTTCTTTGCTTGAGGAAAGTAACCATACATTGTAGGGATATTGCTATGTTATTGACATCACTTTGTAGGAATTCATTTGTACCAAAGAGAAATGTAATACCAAAGTTTCCATTCCAAAGGCTCAGATTAGCTAGAATATTTGCATTGTATAGAATAATATTTGAAAACAATGGTTAAAAAAGGAAGTCTTGCTTCAATATATTGATAGATGTTATCTTGCTAGGAACATGTAGATGCATTAGTACCAAAATAAAGAGTTATATAGACTTTTTGTATAGCTCTTGACTTTGTAGATTATCAATAGTAGTTTTATTAATATTCATATTGTTTTGCAAAGCTATTCTCTTTGTATAATCTATATCAGATAAGGCAAAGAAATCCATTAACAAAGAGGAAGGGCTTTGAGGGTCCCTTACACTTGTTCATGAAATGGAGTAGTTCCATTGTATATTGATGGCCATATTATTAGGCCTCACAAAGTAAAAGAAGGAAGACTAGTTATTAGGAGAATTATTTGGAACATAGTACATAACTGAAATAAATTATATATTTACTAGGCTACTCTTGAACACTACCATTGATGATAGTGGTAAAGAAGTAAAAAGCAATATATGCTATACTCCTTTCTTTAACTTTTTATATACTTTGTTTTTAACTGATTTCACTTACTTATTTCTCAAATTGTAGTAAAAATCAATCTCAAGTCCATTGTTATATACATATACAATCTACAATCTAATACTATTGAATATCTCTTTACATACTACATTAAGTGTCCTTCTGCTCTCTTGGCTCTATTTTAGAAGAAGTACTAAAATGTTTAATAGTAAAGTATATCTAAAAAAGGTTACATAAAGTTATTTATAGAAGAATACTGATGTCTGCAAATTAATCCCCATACACTCCACTGACTATTCTTGAGATTTGTTGATAGTCATAGCAAAAACCAGCCTGACTGGAAATTAAAGTCTCTTGAATAGCATAGGTAATATGTCTGTATTAGGTAATAATCTAATCCTTGGAATTAACACAACCTTTCTTCTAAACCTCCTATCCTTACTGATAATTCTGCACTGGAGCATTTTTCTCCTTATATTCAACACTACTATTCTTGTTCTATTACAAAGTCCTTTTTCTGGATTCAAGTCCCTTAGTAAAATAACTGGACAGCTAATCTTAAGACAAAGTAAAATAAAAGACAATCCACTACTATTGAGTTGTTAAAGAAACTCTATAGGTGATCTAAGAAGTATTAATTGTCTTAAACTCTTGGGTTGCCAATTTCTAAATAGATCTTATTGATAAGAATATTAAAATTAGTACAAACCATAGACTGAAGAATTTATATCATCTTATTATCATCTATAGTTGATCCAGCACCAATTTTCAACAACCACTGAGCATGTTAATTATCAGCTTTAGAGTGGTCCAAGCATATATTATATCTGAGATATAAGAACTTAATATGTCTCCATAGATTTCCTCTGCAAAAAGATACTGCTACCACTTGTTGACATGTTCTTTTAGACATTATAGGCAAAGTTTGATAAAAATCCTCTCCAAATACCGCTATAATTCTACCAAATGGATGATTATTCTAGATAATATGTTAATTCAACAGCTATCAAGTGCAAGTAATCACTTACTTCAAGTAAGTCTTTTAGATATTGATTAATAGTATTAATGTCATACTTGTACTATATAGGAACTTCATTCCAAATAATAACCTTGGTCTACTAGATGGCTAAAAATATGTAACTATTCTATTTTAGTCCAGCCATAGAGTTCTTATTAATAGAAAGAGAAATCTTGAAGCACAAATGAAATATTTTTCTTCTATTCAACAAAAAAGCAGCAATTCCAGATGATATTACATATAGTACTACTTGTTCTCTTCTTCTAACTTCAGTAGCAATAGTGTTATAAAAAAATGTTTTTCCACAACCACCAGTAACATGAATAAAGAAAAAGTAACCTTGGTTATTAGTAATAGACTCCAGAATAGTATCAAAAGCAGTAGCTTGTTCAGGGTTAAACATTGTCCTCTGCTTATTTACCAAAGTTGCTATTTTATCTATATCATATTACTCAACCTATAAGAGAAGATTAGATATTCTGTGATCTTACTCTTACTGTAGAAGAGACATAAATGGAAACTCAGCAAGACTTCTTTCTATTTCTATCAATATCCTATTCAGATCCCAAAGACTATAATCATAAATATTATTTTCTGGTATCTTCTAGTCAACTTGATAGTGGCTCATATGACAGAGTTTGTACTTGATGTTATTACATAGTCTAGTCTTGAATTGGTCCCAGAAAACATAAAGCTTACTTTATCAGTCAACAAGACTATTGCCAACAACTAATAACCAACAACATACTACTCCAGGCTACATTACAATTGTTTTCTCCAAGCAAATTCTCTATTCATAATTATCCTCCAGTAATTCTCTTGCTATATATATCTTCTTGAATATAACAAATACTTGGTTATTTTAGGTTCTCAAATACTTTCAACTTTTTTTATCTTCAAATATAGTCAAGTGAAGTCATAAAAAGAACTGTTCTTTCTTTGATAGTAACACAAAGTATATTTTTTCAATTACTTTGGCATGTCATCTTGGATATCATAACTTGGCTTTGGTATTCCAGATATAGTATTGAGAAAACTACCAGTAGATAAGATCCAAACCATTGTCATGTACAGAGTTATAATCAAACCAAGTAGTAAGCTAAGTCTTTTTCATATTTTGTCTGGCTAATATTTCATTAACAGTTTGGTGTATATGAAAGTTAATATAGTATTTATTAGAAAGATAGATAGGTATTGATATAACAATCAAAGAAAAAAAGAAGTTAAAGACAATAAAAAACTATATATTGATTGGTGAACCTAGTCCTATTGTATTCAAATACTAAGCTATTGTCAGGTCTAGTATAGAGTAGATAACTATCTTTAGTCTAGTTTCTTTTTTTTCTATAGTTCTTGAAAAAATGTTTACTATATTGTCTATTAACCATACACTTGGCTTAGGAATTATTAGTACTATATAAACTATGCAATATATACTTAGTAACTTTTGTACAAAGAAATGGCTAAAGCTGGGAATTAGGGAGCTGGGCTGAAATCATAGAGTTGATACAATAGGAATTCTGAATATGATTTCAAGATTGTAGAAAGATGAGCAAATAGATATAAGAGAGACTTTTTTTCTAGAACTCAATAGTATGAATATAAGCCACAAAAATACCAAAGAAACCACTGTCAATGAGTTTAAGAAGTGCTTTTTTCTTCTGCTCAAAAACCTATAATACAATATTAGAATAATTAGTAGTTGTTTATCTAAAAAAAAGACTCTGAACAATTTCTGGCTACTTAAGATTGGAAGTCATAGTAAGGAAGAGGTTTAGTTAGTGAAAATGCCTATAAATGGTCATAGCATCTTGAAACAACTGAGTCATGAACCTAGGACTTTCTATATAAAAAGAAAAAAGAATGATTTTGCATTCTAAAGGTTGAGTGTTTTCTTTATTATATCTATTATATATAACAGCATTCTGTAATCTCTAGTAGAGCTTAGATCTAAGAGTGTTTTGATGTGTTCTAGTCCAGTTCAGTCTTCTCTACCTATAGTTTACTTATATATCAATAATAAACTACTGGAATGACTTTCTACCATAGAAAAGAAGTGGCTGAGGATCTTCTCTAACATAAAGACAATAAATATAGTAGTATTTATCAGAAACCACCTATGAGCAAGCCTATTCCTCTCTATCTCTTTGTCTTCCATATTTCTCTTGTTCTTTCAGTTGAGCACCATGGATTGGAATTTTTGGATATTATCTATTCTTTTTCTTTTTTGGAAATAACAGAACATAATAAAAAGTAGTATATAAAAGACTGTTTTGGCTAATTTGTTCAAGTTGTTCTTCTTTTGCCTGTAATATTACATTTCTATTATCTATTGCATAATATACTCCTTCCTCTGAAATAATAACTGCAATCTCTTTAGCAGTAGAGAGATTATGAGTTCTTGGATCATGCTGTGAATCAACATATAATCTAATCCTAATTTTTTGTTGTTTATCAACTGGCTTTTCTTTAATAAGTTCATAGACATGATAATATCAATCTATATATGAATGGATGTCCAGGAGCATTGTCTGAATGTTATCCATTACTATAGAATCAAGATTTTTATTATTGTTCTTTCTGATATTCAACTATTCTGCTGTGTCCAAGATATAGATTTGTGTATAAACAAAATTATGATTATCATGAAAGAGAAAAACACCTGTAAGATAGTACAGTTTATCTTAGATCTTGAAACAATAAAGACCTAACTGTCTAGTAATAGAGTTGTTGATTTTCACTTCTACTGAAGTTATTGCAAATGCTGTATTATACTGTTAAATATTGTTATGAAACTCTCTGGAGCAATAATCATCTTCTGTCAAGTAATCTTGCAAGACTCTAGTTAGAGCTTGTAGAGATAGCAACTAGATTTGTCTTTGTAGACAATACATTCCAAACTTAGAATGATTGATCTGTAAAGATGTAAGTTTTTCATAGTCAAAATGAAGAGCATGACAGTGAGAACAGATAATGGATAGTATGTTTAAGTTAATATACTGTATATCAGTCTCTAGAAATAGTTGGCCAGTAGGTGGATAATATGTAGACTAAAGAATAGGTAGTGGACTATTATTTTCAATTATAGTTTCTTGGTTTTAGTTGAACTCTTGAGTATATAGAGTTTTAGTATAAAAAAACTATTATACCTGAATTATATGATTATTTCTATTATGTTCTTGAATATTTTTATCTTTAATATTCTGTAATATCCAGTTAAAACCTATTAAGTAATAGTACTTAAATTACTCATAACTCTCAGGAGATTTTTCTACATGTTTTTGTCTATATGTAGATTTCTATTACCCCCTCTCTGTTGTTCTTTATAATCAAGAGCATTTACATCTTTATTCTTCCATTTTTCTATTATTTGATTAATTTAAATTCTTTTCATTTATCTCTATCTTTCTACTTCTATTACTATAATTTGTGCTCTAGGTTCCTAAGTTGTTCTTTGTTGCTGTTTAGCAAGTTGATATCTATGCAAATCAAGTATAGCATCCTTAAAATTTTGTGGAACATGTGCAGAAATCAAATAGAATTTTGTTTTTTTTCTTCCTTTTCTTTTATTCAGAACAGGAGCTAGAGAAATATAATAGAGATCTTATTGTGTTTGCTCCTCAGCTCTTCTTTCTTTATATTCTAATTTAATATAATTTATCTCTCATAACTGTCTTGTTGTCTCACTTACAATTACCCTAAGAATAAAGATATACTATTACTTCTAAGAAGAAGATCTCTACTTTAAACAACTCTCTTATAAGAGCAGTTGTTATTTCCTTGTACATAAGAATCACAATAGATTCCAAGTACCAGGTTACTAATAGAAAAATATACAGGTATACTACTATAGTATTGTTCAAAGAGATAGCCTATGGGCCAAAAGAGATGAGCATTAGTAGTAGACAATTTATTTCAAATATTTAGTTTAACTATGATATTATAGAGAAAAAAAAGATAATGAGACTTTTATATCTTTAGTTCTTTCTCTAAGTGTATTTTTTGCAATATAACTTTGAGATTCTCAACTTTCTTTCTTAACTGAGATATCTCTTTTGACTATCTATTTATTCTAAATTAAGTTTGTAGATGTTTTCTGATCAGCTAAGATATAACAACAATATCTTCAGTATCTAGCTTTTGATCCTATATATTGCAGGTTTGTCAAGTAAATAAAGAGTAGTATGGAAAAAGACTAAGAATATACTATGAATTACTGTAAATATACTGTAAATATACACTTTGAGTTCTGGAAAGTGACACAAAAAATAAAGTCAGAGTGAGAAATATACTACTAAAAGAAATAAAAGATATTACTCTTCTAGAAGATAAGAGCATATACCCTTAGCACTCTTTGTTGTAAGCTTCTGGACTCAGAGTCTGACTCTGCTAAAATGCTCAAAATGTATGTATTATAGAATCTTAATGTAGATTCTGCAAGTATACTTTCATATACTAAGATTTACTAATGACTTATGATGGATGCTCTTTAACTCTTTAAGAGATGGCTCAGAAATTAAAATTTTTAGTAAAGTAGAGTATTCAGTGTAAGCTTTATAAATAAAACAAAAGTATGATCTTTGGAGCTCTCTAGTCTTTTGGTTAAATATGTCCTTTAGTTACAAACATAACCTGATATAACAAAATAGTACAATAATAGCACAATGTAACTAAGATTACTAAATATAGAGTTAAAATGTCCATTACTACAATGTACTACAATATATTATATCAGCATAAATCTAAAGGCTAGATTAAACTAATAACATAGTTGGTTTGATAATAAATACTAGAATATCTCAATAAAATAAATGGATATATAATATACTAAACTATATGACTTCAAGAGAAGTCAATAGATGTCTATCTAATAAACCAATAAAATAACAAAATAAGATCCAAACTGCTCAAAACTCACTAAATAGTAGAGACAAACAATAGAAACAAGATATATAGTAGATGAAACTAAAAGACAACTGTTTGAGATATTTGAAATAGAAGAAAATATACTAAGAGAGTTCAATATAACTATATAAGTCTAAATGAGCAAGTATTGTGGTGAAACTATTAAAAACTACTAAAACAGACTAAAAGTAGTCCAAAATAGTACTTTATCAAGTTTGATGAACTCAGGTAAAGTTATAAGACATTACAAAGAAAAAATATTATAAGTTGTGAACTTGTAAAATTACTATGTGTCTACTATATCTACACTACTGTCTCTGTCTACTACTACTAAATCTAAGTTCAATATATATAAGCACAAATACTTTAACTTTAATAATGCTTACTTTATCTCTACTTTTGCACTGTAAAAGCCTAGAAAATCTAGTACAAAGATCCCTGTTCTAGATATACTAGCAATAACTGTTCAAACTATTAACAAGACTATAAACAAAACCATAGAAGAAGAGACAATATCAGAGTTAGATAATAAAATAGAAATATATATAGAGGACAAGCTGACCAAGGGAGATAAATGGCTAGTTACAGCTACTAAAATCTTTTGTCTTTTTACTTGATTGGAGATATTTATGCTGAAGCCTAGGGATTTGGTAACAAGTTGAAAGGACAAGTGTCTAGAAGATTCTAGAAGTAAAAGAAAGTATTTGAAAAGAAAGAGTTGAAAAAAATATCTATAAGAAAACTATGGAACTCTATAATAGAACTAAAGGAAAGATTTGTGCCAAGGAAAGGAAAGGTATACTCTCTATTAAGAAAAAAAAGAGAAAAAGTACAAGTATTTATGGAGAATCAATTGTAAAAAAGGTATATTCAGCTATCAAAATTGCTACAAATCTTACTAGTCTATTTTGTAACAAAGAAGAATAGTAAAAGGAGAATGGTACAAGACTATTATCATATAAATCAGTAGATGATAAAGAATGGATACTCCTTACTTCTAATTGCAGATATCCTAGATAAAATAGAAAAAAAGAAGATATTCACAAAACTTGATCTTAGATGAGAATACAACAATGTGAGGATCAAAAAAAATAATGAGTGGAAAGCAGTATTCATAATGCATATTGGAGTATATAAACCAACAGTTATGTATTTTGAACTAACAAATTCCCTTGTTATCTTCCAAACTATGATAAATAACCTATTTCAAGATATGATTAATTAGAGAAATACAGTAACATTCATTGATGATATAATAGTTGCTACAAATACCAAGAAAGAGCATGATAAGCTGGTAATAGAGATATTGAGGAAACTGAAGAAAAATAACTTGTTTGTTAAACCAGAAAAGTATTAGTGGAAAATAAAGAAAGTAGAATTCCTAGACATGATAATTGGACCTTGAGAAGTAAAAATACAGAAAGAAAAAGTAAATTGGAGTTCTAAGCTGGCTGGTACCAAGAAATATAAAGGAAGTACAAAAGTTTCTAGGACTTGTAAACTATTACAGATAATTTATTAAGGACTTTACTAAAATCACAGCTCTTTTGCATCTGCTAGTTAAAAAGGAAAAAAAGTAAAGATGAAAAGAAGAATAGAGAGAAGTATTCAGGAGATTGAAAGAGGAGTTTACAACAGAGCCAGTTTTAGTCATTTTAGATTTAGATAAGAAAATGAGGGTAGAAACAGACATCTTAAACTACACAATGGGAAGAGTACTATTAGTAAAATATGAAAATGAGAAGTAGAGGCTGGTTGTCTTTATCTGTAAGTTATTGAATGCAACTGAGCAAAACTATGAAATCTATGATAAAGAGATACTAGCAGTAATTTAGTACTTAGAATCATAGAAGCACTACTTAAAAGAGGTAAAAGTAAAGTTTGAAATCTGAACAGACCACAAAAACCTTTAGTACTTTATGACTAGCCAGAAGTTAAACCAAAAACAAGCTAGATAAGAATTATACCTATTACAATTTAACTTTATCTTGAAGTATATTCTAGAAAAAAGTATAGAAAATATAAACAGATTGAGTAAGAGATCAGATTGGCAAGAGAAAATAGAAAATAATAATAAGGACCAAATGTTAATTAAACCAGAATAGATAAAGAGAATGGAAACATTGGTAAAAGAGAATAACCTAAGAGACAGGATTAGAAAAGTATAAAAAGAAGATATATCACAAACTTCATTCAGACCAGAACTCCAAGAATACTTGACTGATTTCAACAATCTAAATGGCTACCAAAAGCTCTTAAGAAGATCTTTTAAATAGTACCAAAAACATCTCAAGGCAATTAGTATTCACTGAGTTATCAGCAGATCAGTCTATGATTACTAAGTTACCAAATACTAAATCACTAATATCTTAGAAACTATTTGATATAATTGTTTGCTTTAATGACCATTGTGAAGCTCTCTTCAATATGCTTCTTTTAGCTATAAATAAAACCAAAGGCAATAAGATCCTATAGAGATACAAGATCCTCGATATTTGTATATAACATTGATCTTTATCCATAGATTATCATCTATTCTTAAATAGAACAAAGGACTGCTCTAAGATAGTTAGGTTATCTCTATTTCAAGAATAATAGCATTTCTATATATAGAACAATAGGTAGTGATCATATAGTAAGCTGTCCTGGTATATAGACCACTACAATCATATATTTAAGAACTGTATATCTGAGGATAAACCTTAAACTTAACAATATCTTTTGCTATAGCAAGATCTTCATCTAACCAAACACCTACTGTTATACTAACTACTGCCTTAATCAAATGGTAAATGATTGCCTTAAGAAAAAGATCTCTACTCTAACAATACCTTTCTAAGAGATCAATACTATTCTTCTGTATATATGAATAGTAATATACCTCGAGTATAAGGTTTTTACCAATCAAAAAAGATATAAGTAACCTACTAAGTAATATTACTCAATTGCTAGGTTAAATCTTGAACATAATATTTAGATTTGGTACCAAGTTTCTACTGGTAGTCCTTAACTGACTATCAAGTATCCTTTACAGCTAGAGCCCATTATCCAAAAAGACCAGTAATTGAGCTAATCACCAATCAAGAATAATAAAAAAATAAAGTTTAGATAGGATCTGAAATAAACAGTATCTAGAATATGAAATTGAGTTCTTCTATCAGTGACTGACTCAGAAACCTTAAGTTAGGGGTTGGCTCAAGATAGTATTTTAGAATTAAAAAAAAACTTAATAGAGTTCTTGTTTAATTGTAGTCTACTATATAAACAAGTATATTCATTTTATTTATAGTACTTTGTCATAGTCAAGACAATTTATAACAATAGTATAGGTTTGGTTTCAACTAATCTACTAAAAATCCTAGGTATTTGATTGAACCTTTCTAGATTTTCTATTTGATAAAATTTTAGCTTTATAGTTTCTAGTCTCTTGGGTAAATCTGATTTGTTTTAGGCTTTTGTTTATTTTGTTGTTTATATTTTTATTTTTATTTTTTATCAAATGTCTTTTGTAACTCTATTCTCTTTCTAGTTTTATTTTTTATTTTAATTATCTTTTCTTTTATCTCAAGTTTGTTTTTTATTGTTTTTTTTCCATTATGTAATAGCTTTTCTTTTTCTCATTTTGGTATTTTTAAAAATTCTTTTGTTTTTTGTTTTTTATACCATCTATGAAATTTCAATTACTATTTCTATGTATTTTTTGTTTAGCTATTCTAGTATATTTCTTTTTGGTTTCTTAGTTTAATTGCTTCTAGACCTTTTATTACTTGTATGTTTAGTTTAATCTAGTCTGTATTTTTGTTGTTTTTGTTCTATAGCTCTTTTGTTTTTTTTAAATATTTTTTGATAATTATTTAGTTTGTATTTTGTTATTATATAGTTTATTGTTTTTATTTTTTTACATTGATATATAGTTTTATCTTGCTAGTTGGAGATTTTTATAAACTATTTTTCTACTTGAAGTCTATTATATATTAGTTTTTATATAAAATCTTGTATCTTGAATAGTATTATTTTATTTGTTATTTCTTTCTATATATTTTCTTTTATTATTATACCTTTTTCTCTAAGTATTAGTATATATATAGTTTTTGAGTTAATTGTTCTAGTTTTGCTCTTTCTATTCTATACTTTGTAGAGATTTCTTCAATATTTTTTTTTTTTAATTTAGTTGTTTTTTTGTTTTTAGTCTAAGTTTTATGTTTTCTAGTTCTTTAATATCTGTTTCATTTTTTGGTGGTTCTAGTAGTATTTCTCTTTTAATAGCTTTTAAAGATTCTTATTGTTTTTTTTGGTATTCTGTTATCTATTATTCTAGGGTTTGTTTTTATTATATTGGTTCTTGTGTTTAGGTTTTTTCTTGGGGTTATTTTTATATCTTGGTTCTTTTCTTTTCTTGGTTTTTGTCTTTTTAATATTTTATTTAGTATTTTTCTTACTAGTTTTTTTACAAAACCAATATAAGCTATTACTTTATGTAAAGTCTTTTAATTGTTTTATATTATTTTATGTTTATTTCTCAAGTATTTTATCAGTTTTTTGTTTTATAAGTAATTATTGTTTATT
>Ga0153936_100124_pt1 | contig 18006 bp, 17 predicted proteins | sample TSNJ020MetaG_FD_102272 | JGI IMG/M metagenome (GOLD analysis project Ga0153936, IMG submission 102272) | Attine ant fungus gardens microbial communities from New Jersey, USA - TSNJ020 MetaG | ecosystem: Host-associated > Fungi > Mycelium > Unclassified | place: USA: New Jersey, Wharton State... | reverse complement strand
CGATCCAGGGTGCTTACTTTAGCACTTAATCTCTTCCGAGTCTGCGAGTAGTACTTTGATCCATCCTCGGAGGCATCGCCCTGGCTGGTGCTCAGGACGAGTGTGCATGAGTATGAGGATATTCTCAGGCTCTGGTGGGGATTGACATTTGTATCTGCTCCAATGACACTTGTGTTATGTTTCGTTGATCTGCGGACGGATTCTCCCAAGAATCCTCTGAGCTCGCTATTGGATTTATCCGAGGTTTCTTTCAGTGAGAAATCTCCTGGGGTTATTTCATTCGATTGAGGACGATAATTCTTATTTGGCGTGCCAGACGACTTGGAGCTCTCATGACATATGTATCGGCTTTTCTGGGTTGTTATCTGAGTGAGATTTATATAAAGGGGAATTGAGTTGACGTTCAGAGCCATTTTCGCACTGGAACAGAGTATCATGATGAAAAATTATATTGTGCTGCTCGCGATCCTCCCTTCTGTCTACTGTCAGCTCAATACGCTTGCTATTGCCGCTGGAAAGAAATACTTTGGCACGGCGACCGACAATCCTGAGCTGACGAATGCTCCATACGTGGCTCAGCTCGGGAACACGGTTAACTTCAACCAGATAACAGCTGTAAGATACATCCACTTCGTTGCTAAAATGATCTGATCTTCTTCACTCAGGGAAACAGCATGAAATGGGTAGCTCCTCCCTGATTTCGATTTGGTGAAAGAAATAACCAGTTGCTCAAGGACGCGACAGAACCTTCTCGAGGTATTTTCACTTTCACCAATAGCGACACAATTGCCAATCTAGCTCGCCAGAACGGCTAGCCGCTCAGAGGTACTCGGACAGTGCACGGGCCCCCCTCACATAACTCACAGCGTCTCTAGGCCACAACTGCATGTGGTACAATCAGCTTCCAGGCTGGGTCACCGCTGGCAATTTTGATAATTCAACCCTCCCGAGGTACTGTTCTCGTTTCATCGCTTCCCAACGCGAAAGCCCACCTTGATCCAGCATCGTGCAAAACCATTGTCAGACTCCAGTGTCCCACTACCAAGGCCAAATGTAATTGTTTACACTTATGCATCATGAGATGGCTCTCTGACTTTGCTGCAGGTGTTGGTGTCCTTCATCTATTTGGAATAACAATCACTGATATTACACGCAACGCCTGCAGTAACACACAGCTGGGAAGTCGTCAACAGTCGGTGTCATGATAGGTTTCCACTAAACAGGACTTAGATCTCCTAGAACCATTCAATGACGACGGCACATTTAGAGATTCAGTGTTCTTCCAGACTACAGGGACCGCTTACATCTCTACTGCTCTGAGAGCTGCTTTGGATCATAGCACACTTCAGCGGTTCATAAAAATAGTCATCCAAAACAAACAACCTAGATAAAATCAAACAAGACCACTACCAGCCATTTTGACAGTGTCAGCTACGGCCCTTATAACCTCACTCCATCCTCGACACAGCAGCCCAGATTCCTCAATCCCCCATCGTACCAGTGCTACATTGCTAACTGCAATCCTGCTTCCAGTCTGTGCTCCACTAGTACCATATCAGGTGCTATACTCAAAATCAGTTCAGATTCATCTCCTGATGATCAAGCACTTCTTTCACTTCCTTCTCCTTAGATCAAGATAAATAGAAACAATCGAGACTCGTTATGCGTTTGCAACGAGTTTTCGCCCTCTATCTTTAACTCAAGACAATGATGAAGCCAACTTAGAATGTGGCATTCTTACTCTTGAGTACCTCATAGAACCCGGTTTCGTAACTGGGATGATGTAGATAAGATCAGTCATAACACCTCTTATAACGGAAGCCTTGTTGCACTCGAAACATCCTGTCCACCTCCCTTCAATCGCCTCTCTTTCATCGAGAGACTATCGTTATCCAGCAAGACTCATGAGCTGTATGTGAAGCACAATCACCAATCTGATCCGTCAGATAGAAAGGTAAAAAAGTCTCACCGAGATTTCCAACGACGCGGAGAAGATGATGGATGAATATCGTGATGCACTCGTCAGACTAGAAGAAGTATGGTTCTGGCCTGAGATATCAGTCTCATGTGGAGGCTGGACCGAACTGTTAGTCCGAGCTACCGAGGAAAGTGATGGGCTGGAGTTACTGAGGAAGGGTGAGGCAAAAAACAATCGAAGCACTTGGAGTATCCAGAGAATCGGAGGAGTCACCGATTTGGTTTTGCCCTGGCCAGAGGAGGGAGAATCAAGCTTGGACTACATTCCTACTGAATGGGAGCCGGAGGAAACAGTAGAGCCGTTCGTCGCTGAAAGTGTCAGACAAGCCGTTCATAATACATTCCCGTACAGTACAACTCACACACTTAAGCCGAAAAATGATGCATTAAAAAATGTTGATTGAGTAAGCTATTAATGGTGACAGGATCAGCCAATACTCATCTTGACTCAGAACCACTATCATGATTGCCGTATAACGTTGTCTTCTGCACCACACGTTCGTAATTCAGAAAAATGATCCCTCGAATATCGACTTCATTCTGCTGTGACTGCTCTCACTGAAACACTGAAACAACGGAAGCAGTCACTTCAACATATTATAATCACTCATGTTTGGTGAATACGAGTCTGAAAGCCCTCGTGTCCCATCTCCGTGGGAATCCCTCATATCGAACCCATGTGAACCCCCTAAGAGATCTAAAAGTACCATTTCCGCTGACACTCATTCAACCTTTATCTCTTCTCAGCGTCTTTCACCGTCGCCCCTACTCCTTCCCCGTCTTGTTCCTGAGAATGACACAGGCAACGTCGAATATAAACTCCAACTTCTCGACCCCTCTCCTGCTCGCTTCGCCCGCCTAGTGACCCAACTCAAGTGGCGACTGCTCGAAGGTGGCGGTCAAGCATACTACGAACTTGGAGTCGCTGATTCCGGTGAACTAGTCGGCCTGCCCAGGGTTGATCTTGAGTCCAGCTTGGACACACTAGAAATGATGGCAGGCGAGATTGGTGCTAGCGTCATTGTTGTCAAGGAAATCGAGGTACCAGCTGACCTAGTTCTCCGATATCAGGAAGACGCTCGTGACATTGGTTCTTGGGGAGTTACAGGAGCGAAGAGATTTCAGAAAAGTAAGCGGGGGCCAGCAAGCCTATCACCTGATGACTATGATTCCATGTCCGCTTCTGCATACACAAATACTGAGGCTGAAGATTCGGGAACAACCGACTGCGATTACGAAGACATTCAGACAACAATTGTTCCCCAAAAGACAGCCCTCGAGGACCCCATGGTCTATCTAACAGAAACCATGACAGTTTTCGCCATGGATTCAGAGGATTTGGGATCTGATACATTAGAGCTTGATGAAGAGCTGGGCCTATCACCTCCCCAGTATGCTATCGATCTTGAGATTTCCTCGGTATACAAACCTCGTCCTATGCGAAAGAGGTTTCATCACATTCACTCCAGTCATCAACATCAATATCTCAACGGCCAGGGGTATACAGTCGCGAGGTTGCAGAAGAAAATTAGAAAGCCTGGAGTGCACCATTATGAGCCACTTTTGAGAGATGGTCCTTCTGCATCAACAAGTAAATCCCTGACAAGGAAACAGGCGAGGGATAAAAGGCGCGAAGAGAGAAAACAAGCTCTACTCGGGACGACTGTACACGAGTCATATAGCGAGAAATCACCCTCTGAGAGTCATATTATTTCTGGCCAAAACATCCGAGACGTCCAAGTGGAAGCTGAGACAGTCAGTGAAGCAATTGAAGAACTTCAAGCCAGCGTTGGGTTGACTACCATTGGAGTTCAAGAGTCAACTGTCACATCTTTGACCAATACTAATACGAACTGCCCTGCTTCTGCACCTATATTCACTACAAATACCACCATCACGACCAGAATCCTTGATCCTAATCATGACGATGACCGTAGATTCAGGGCAGACAGAGGTATGTCGATTTCCCCGGTCGAAGTGAATACCAAAGTACATGGTGAGGAACCTCATACAAAATTGATTGTTGAAGTTCTGGTAGTAAGAAAGATGTCCGTGGAAGAAGGATACCTAGATTTTGAAGGGTTTGCTTTGGATTGATTGGTTTGTGTACCCTTAGCAGATTGTGAACTATCTGAACAAGAGCCATGTATATCAGAACAATTGCATCTATTTTTTCCATAATTGTTTGATCCTCCTCATTATGAGGACAAAAGATTGACTGCGGTGTTGACCTTTTTATCTGAATAGTTACATGCCACTCGATGAGTCTTCCTGTCTTTTTCTCCTCTTCCCAAGCATTAACCATGTTTGACCTAGTAAGTTTTTCTCAGATTAGAGAAAACGAGAACAGATGTTCCCCAGTAACTCTGTATTCACCTAATAGACGTGAGCTATAGTTGCACATTAATTGGGAAAGTTATGTTTTCAAAGTTAAGGTAGACGACAACGGGACTCTCATCGAGAAACTGTTATCAATAGGTGATGTGATTGATCCTTGAGTCGTTAAGACTCGCCTATTCATTGTGACTGTATTAATATCTGCAGTAATACAAAAATAGGTCTCCGATTGTTGTTTACTTCCGATATTCTATTTCTAGTCATATCTTGGCTGCTTCTGGAAATACCTACATGTTAGCTTGCAAACCTATCAAATAGGCACGTTCAACAACAACTCGTTAAAGTAATCCATTGGTTCTTGCCGATAAGTATCTTCTCCAATCACCTGAGGGATCAACCCATCCAGGAAGATGAGTTGTTTCGGGTTATCTGTTGTATACTGCGGCCAATTGAAATCGAAGACACCTCCGCCGTTAGGATCCAATTTGTTTACGAAATGGATTACATAGTCTCTCAGTTCTTGACCGACGAAGAAGGAGTCCAGGAGGTCCGTTCCGTGAAACTATTTTGAGTGTGAATCAAAACTCGTTAGTACATAGGTGTCAAATGAACTGACTGAACCAAGAATAGGCACCCATTTAAAACGCTTGCTCACTGCAACATATCCATCAATTTCGCATTCCCTTACTCGAATATGGTCCACTTACAGAAGACCCAGATATTCTGCTTTCCCGATGTATTATTCAAAAGCCAACGTCTTGGAGCATGGAAACCACCGTCTCCTTGTACAGAGGCAATACGTTTGAATTGAGGGGTGATGGCGTTGAAGGGTCCTGTGTCGTATGGCGAGCCTACTGTAATGTCCGCAGGGTAGAGGGCAGAAAGCTGGCTTATTTGATCATCGTTTGATCCTGGAATGAATACATTCTGAAAGTAATCTACAGCTTGTGCATCGGTACTGTGCGAATGAAGCTCGTTTTTTGTCCTGGGAAACCGAGGATTATACTCACGTCACGTTGAGTGAAGATAGGGAAAACAATGTCCCTTCGTCATCGCAATTGCCTAGTAGCCGTTAGCAAATGCGAACGGTGGGTGGGTTCAAGCTTCAGCTCACCTGTAATGTAAGGAATATTCGCAACTTTTCCATCCTGTACAAGACGCTGGGGGTTATCAGTGATGAAAACGCCATCAGCTCTAGGCGGCCAAGTCAGATGCAGCGCCTAGCCATCGTTATCATCCCGAAGATTTTCCACTGCTACTTTGCAGATGCATACCGGGTAATTAAAGACGCCAGGGGTAGCATCGATAGCAGCTTTTAACGTATCATAATCCACCTCCCGCAAGCACTGTAATGTATCGGTGGATCCAGAGCATCCAGTATCCTTCACTATGTTATCGTAAAATCCTTGACCCTTCTCAATACGGCCGACAGGGACGGGAGGACCAGATTCCATGATGCCACCGCGAAAGAGACCTTCAGCGTTGCCGTTGTTGGCGATCATATGAAAGGAGACTGAAATTGCTCCTGCGGATTGACCCCAGCTAAATCGGCTATGGTTAGTAATGCCAGTAAATGTGCTCGATGCCTTACATTGTCACTTTCGATGGATCACCTCCAAATGCAGCAATATATTTCTGTATCCATCGTAGTGCCTCTCGCTCTACGACCCGTTTATTACAGTGGTCGAATGCAGAGGAAAGTAGATCGGCTCACGATCCTGAAGACCAAGATTCCCAACTCCGGCTTCTTTGACCTCTTTGCTGGCCAAGAAACCGAAACCTACAGATGTGTTCAGACAAAAACATGGAATTCCAATAATCTTTACCTGTAACCCTACATTCTCATCAGCCTGATATCGAGTTCTGATCCCAAGGATGGTCCTCACCGGTAGTTCATGCTCACGAAGATGATTGGCTCACCCATGTCCATAGACCTTGAGACAATCCCGCTTCCATCATATCTAATGACGAATACGCGTCAATACGCTTCAGTACTCGGCAAGAGAGGAACCTACGTAGATGTCCCACCAGATTGAAAACCCCCTTAATAAGAAATAAGCTAAGAGGTCGACATGCAAATATCCCTTCAAGCCAGTCACTGACCACCAAAAATCCACTACTTTCTTTATCAGTCGCCGGCATACATCATGAAACATTATTGTACTTACCGCCACCACAGGCAACTTTGAGGTCGGTGTTGCAGATGTGGGCTTCACGACATTAATAGTCAAACCTTTCGTACTCAGTACTAAGTAAGTGTATATAGTCCAGAATGATCTCACAGTCTTCGTTATCAGGTACAACAACCTTATATACTCCGTTGACAAGGTAATTCACGATTTCAGCTGGAAGACCTTGAAGATACGGCAAAATAAATTTCTGTTGTGGACACGCTGGTCCATAACTAGTCGCATCAATGGACCCGTTGTAGGCAGAAATAGGTTGAGGAAGTCGAAATCGTAGGTTGCCCACACTATGTTAATAAAATATAAGTGAATCTATCAGTTCCAATCGAATGGAAATATATTCACGGAGGTTGAGTAAACGGGATACCCAGGAATTCTTGCACAGAGCCCGAGCTCTTGCCATTTACAGTTGCACCATCGAGCTTGACAGGCAGCGTAGATGTAGCCACAACGAGAGACGCGCAAAAGATAGAGGCTATTGAGAGTCGAGTGAACATCAGCGAAGTTCGTCGTACGAACCGCTTTTTAAAGGCATATGTTTGTTACAAACAATGCAAGGTACCAGACATAAACTGAGCTACTTCCAATCTAGAAAACATCTATACCTAATTTGTGGTAGACCACGCCTGTAGCTCGGGTGTAGTAGTGTATCATTATGTATCTCACCCACCACATCCCAGCACCTGGCACCTGATTTCTTGCTGCGGTATATAATTCAAAACGCTCTGGAACATTTTGTAAGTCCCAGACGTGATGTCACAATGTCACACTGTATCACGTTATGTCGGATTTAGCATTATCCCGCAACAAACTAGCACTAAGGGCTATAACTTGATCGACATGCGGCAGCCACACATGGGCTCATAGCATACTTGTGCTCCAGCTCGAGAGTTGGTATCGGTGTGGCACAAATCTAGCGAGCCCGTGAGGACTTAAGGTACTATAGAGCGATGAGAAACTTAGAGGGTTAATGACAGGCACTCCAAGTAATGCCCTTTAACTCCACAAACTCCACTCCCCCGAATCTCATGCCCTCCTTACCAACTTACGTTAGGCTTATCCGTACAACTAATTCCATTGAACCACTTGTACTTCTAGGTCTGATTGTCTATGTCCAAGCATGACTCCCTATATGGTGGGCGGGCAGAGGTAGAGGTAAACCTGCCCCCTGTTTTGGGACTTGGATCCCTTCCGTATTGGTGTCCTGGGCGTGGAAGTGGCTTAGCAGGTGAACCGGGCCCCAACTGATCGTAGTGGGACTGTTATGCACGTAGGTTATGGTGGGTATTGTTGGACCTCATACACAGCGGGGTGAGATGACAGGTAACACAGCTCACATCATCACCATCATAAATAGTGTTAAAAAGATACCACTCCCAGAAGCGACTAGTGATAAAGGAAAAGGGGCAGTATCAATGATAGATGTTCCGTATAGTACAGTATGCACCTCAAGGGAGTGAATTCCTGGGAGGGATGGTGATGGACAGAAAGAATCGTCACATGTTTTAGTTTTGCATTCGGATGATATACCGTGAATGGCTAGGAATAACGCGAGTCTCATCAATTATCACTGGCAGTCATGCATATATAATTTGTTCAATGCTCTCAGCCAACGGGAGTCATGCTCAAAGGCTTACAGATTCACGCTTATCACCAGGTAGTACCCTGTTTCCGATAATTGGACTGTCTTTGGGCAAAAATCAATGGATGGCAACTTTCTCTCCAGCGAAGTGCATCCCTTCCCATTTCTAAGCTGCCGATCGAAATTCTTCGCGCATCTTCACCTTCGTTGGAGCATCGTATGATTGGTCTTAATCTTCTTTCTGGATTTCCCATGTTTGCGCCTTTTGAGGACTTGTAGCTCTCGAATCATCATGTTCAATTGCTCCGAGTTCTCATCTGTCAACCGCTCAACCGCTTGATGTCGAGGAGGATCCTTTGAGTCTTTAATTGATGGTGTTCCAATGCTTCCAATTTTGTGTTGATTTGCCTCAATCTATCAGGGGAGTCGCTGGAAAAAAATATTGTTTGGTGTTGGCGGTTTGCTCCCGTCGACAGCCAGGACGCAGCGCTGCTTTTTTGGGTTGCACTCTGCGCAGGCAGTGATGTGGCTAACACAATGAATATTTTTTTAAAAAAGAGTGAATTACCTTGTTTCGTGCGGTACGCACTTTATGTCTTTCTGGATACGTCTCTCGCATATTCTTTCTCCACCCATCTTCACAGCTGGACTTTTCCATTCGCGCACGTTCTTGGTATTCACACTCTCAAACTCATCCATCGTCTGCTTGCGTTTCCTTCGTTCCTCTGCTGCCACCGAAATTCTGATGCAATTAGACATCTCTAGTGTATTTTTATCCTGTGTTTGTCGCTCCTTTCGCTCTGCCTCCTCTTTGGCCCTCTTTTCCTCCTCATCTCTTTGCTTCTTCTCCTCTTCCTCACGTTGCTTGGCCTTCTCAGCCAACCACTCCTTGGCCTGAGCGAGTTGGGCGTCCTCTTCTGCACGGGCACGAGCTATGTCAGCCTTCTTCCCTCTCCACTCCTCTATCATCCTTGCACGCTCCTCGTCTTCGGATTCAGCACCTGTCGAACTCCTGCCGGTTGGGGACATGTTGGTGGTTGGTAAATTGCAAAGCTTTGTGTTGAACAGGTTTGTCAAATTTTACGTGACTAGTGTCCTACTCAATGTTCTACTCAATAGCCACTGAATAGCTACCCAATTATTTGTTTATTTATCTCCTCAGTTATGTGATTCATAAGAAGCCAGGCACATTGCTATTGAGTGGGACATTAGTTACAAAAGAAGTCCTTACAGCTCAGCTAGGCTTGGGTGGTAAAGTGAAGGTATAAGATGCTGAAGTACCCATAGACCTATACCCAGCACAGACTGTAAGCTCAACGGTATATAAAAACACGGAACACTCTAGAAAAATTTAAAGAGTGTAGTGCACGTACAGTGCTATAAGTTTGAGTCCCAGACGCGATATCACATTGTCACACTCGATCATGTTGACTACTATTGTAAAAACAAAAAAAATGTATTCACCTCTTTCACCCTGAAGACGCCTTTTACTATGACGAGAGCTGTGATTAGATTCTCACAGTCGTGGAATATCTGGGAAGACTGCATTCATCATTACACTAGGATGTAGCAAGAACATCTTAATATGATATGTAGCTGTCCAACCAAAAAAGGAGAAATTAAGGAAGACGAGATCACGACATGGGGAAACTCATGCTTGACATCTCGGCACAAACCAATCTGAGAAAATTTGAAGTCACCAATCTTCTCAAACTACTTACTGGAAGTCACCACTCTTCCTTCGCATCATGATTAAGAACCACCTCAATTGTGCACTCTTCTGTAAACATTGACTCTTCACATGCTTGACATTAGTTATGCAGAAATTAGGAGCGTTTCTCTATTTTAGTGTTTGCCTATTTTAATTCAAAAGACAAATACACTTGTAAATATCGTAATAAAATAATGTGCCGGTCTTGTTGTTCTTACGCCTTGCCGATAGATGACCGAAAAATGACTGGCATTTTGGGCGGTACAAGAGCTTAGGCTTGCTCGCCGGTGCCTATCATAGAATCATTGACCTAGTTTTCGTCTGTGTGTGTGTGATGCCTGATGAACAGATCAGGCATCCCATTTGGGAAAGCAACTTATCGATAAAAATTGATAGGTAGTTTGTTGTTCCCACACTTCCTTGCCTTCAATGAGCTTACTGGAAACTCATCAAGCGGAAAACATAGTCATTACTGGTGAGCTACGGATAATCAATCCGAGCATCATTTCTGACGACAAACAGGAGCATCAGGAACACTTGGCTCGGCAATCCACAAAGCATTCGAAGCGGCAGGCTATCTGGTACTTGGTCTTGCCAATTCAAGAACACGAGAGGGACTTCGGAAACTTGACCTAACAGACAAGGCTGCCGTCGAAGACACTCTGCGGGAGGTAAAACCCAAATGTTAGTTCTGCACAAATCCTTTCCCATTCCTGACTATCTCGGGTTCGTCTGATAAGATGTTATCCATTGTGCGGCGGAGCGTCGCCCTGATGTAGCGGAGAAAGTGCGTTCATGATCTTCTCAGACAAGTTTTTTCTTTCTCATGTATATCTCACCATCAGGATCCTCATGGGGTCCAACAAGTAGGGAACAAACTCTTTCCTCGTGACACCATCTGATGTACCCAGCTGAACGTGAAAGTACCCGGTCACCTCGCATCTCTCTCTCACGACCTCGGGTTCACGCTCATTTACATATCCACTGGTGAGACATTTCTCGATCTCGACCAATTTGTGCCGACTTGTCTTCAGATTATGTCTTTGACGGTACCTCCCCTCCATATGAAACCGACTCGCAGACAAACCCACTCCAACTGTATGGTAAATCGAAACGGGACGGTGAATCAGCCGTTTCTTCAGTTTCTGGGGCCAAAACTACCATTCTCAGGGTTCCAGTATTGTCAGTTTCGTCCACCCTGAACTCAATCCGAAATAATAACATGCATTTAGATATGGTCCCACTCAGAAAAACTCTGATTCAGCCGTGAATATCCTCCTTGACGTCGTCGGGGATCAATCAGGGAAGCAATACAAAATGGATCACTATGCGACACGGTATCCCACCAACGTTGAGGACATAGCTGGATTTCTCGTCCGGGCCATAGGTACTGTTACAAATACAAAAATGGGTTTGAATCACTCCTTCACTGTTGATGCATGCTCTCCAGGTCATAGGAAGCAGCTCCTTCCGATTTTGCATTATAGCGGAGACGAGCCCTTTACGAAGTATGAGATGTGCCTTGTATTTGCCAAGATTCTAGGACTGCCCCATGACCACATTATCCCGGACATCAATCCGCCCACTGGGGCTGATGCCACGGCTCGCCCGAGGGATTGTCGTCTCTCTACAAGGAAAACTGAGGATCTTGAAATTCCAGGGGGGCTGGGACTTTCCCTTTTCATCCAGTGGTGGTCCAGCCACCTGGAGAAGGATAAACTACGGCGCGATTAATGGGCTTATTGTTGTCATCGTGGTATGCGACCCCGAAGGCTCGAAACTAGTCGCTGTGATTTACGTTGTTTCAAATTTGGTGAAGACTTTTCACGACCATTACAACGCTAAATTCAACTGTATTGCCGCTGTCCAGGACATTGATTGAGTAAACTTTGTCCTATGTAAGAGAGCTCTCAGTCAAGTGAGACTTTAGGACAATCTCAAGTTTTCGATTGCCGAAGGCCAAAGCAACACAAATAAGGCAAATTACTTTAAAAAAGTTAATGAACGTGCAGTACATCGTAATTAACCAGCGCGGATGTAAAACGTATCAAGAGGCCACCACCAAATCTACGACGCCCTCTTTATACAGTGGAAGATAGGTTTTCTCGAAGTAGGCTCAGTGTAAAAAGATACAATGTTTGGTGCCACCCGACATGTGGAAGAGCTGTCTCTCTCTCTAAATTAATTAATACGAGAATAAAGTGAATCAGTGGTACATATTCTGATGTGAGACAGAATTATGGCACAAGACGGAGGAAAATAGTGAAGGTGAACCCAGAAATTCATATGGAACGAGAATAAGTGTAGTCTGGGTGAAACCGGCTCATTTCGAACCCGAAGTCTTGAAGAGAACAAGACCGGCGAGGGCAACAGAATATCCTGAAGATAGAGTGTCAGGTGCCAAATACTGAGGCCATATGGAATGCTTACCAATGACCTGAAGTGGAGTAATAGAGTAACCGAAGATGAGGACAGAGCCGGTGATAAGAAGTATATCCTTCATAAAATTCATCAGCTCAGCTCATTGAGATTCCAGATGGATGGACAAACTTTGAAAACGCCGGCAAGGGTCAACACTAACCCACTGCCAGCACTGACAAGGAAAACGGCTGCGACGTTTAGGAGGAAAGCAACGGTAGCGTTGCTTATAAGGACAGCAGCACCGAGCTTGGGTAACTCATAGAAAGGAGCTAAACCTTCAGTGAAAGGAAGGAGGATCAGGTTGATTCCCGCACAGACGGGAGCATAATAGTGCAACGACACTAAGGGGTCCATTTTCAAGTTATGTAAAAGGACCTGGATCATGACAAGTCTGGATGCCTCGAACTGAAGTCAAGTAATCAGTATGCAATTGCAGACAGAGAGTCTAGCATGACTCACAGCGACAGCTGCAGCTTGAGTTATAAATCCGATCAGATTGAACCGCAGCTCCCCATGCGAGGCGAGAGCAACACCAGAAGAAATCATGAGGACAATGACGGCGAGTTTCTTGTTTGGATCATCGAGTCGGAATGCCCATTGAATCAGAAGGATTGCAACAGGTGTAAAGGCCTGTCAAGACTAGGTGTCAGTGTACATCGCCATTCGTCTATAGAGCAGCAGACCTTCAACATCTGTATATATGAAACACTGAGGTAAAGGTATGCAGTGTTGCTGAGAACGAGGCTCCCAGAAAACAACAGGCCAATCGGTAGAATCGATTTGACAAACACATCCCTTGTCATGTTCACATTCTTTAACCCATCTAGGAGATTAGTTGTCCGTTGTAGGACACGAGTTCCGATGGCCGCAAATGTGAGGTGAAAGGTTACGAGAAAGACAGGATACTTGAAGTTTAAGGAGTTGTAGAGATAGTTGTTGTATATTATAACAGAGGAGCTCAGGGCGATCCAGATGGGAATGATGATAGCTGCAGTTACTCTGGGTCGGGATTTTGGTGAGGTTGCAGAGGCAGGGGTGGGCAGGGGTGACTGGCTGCCACTGCTGCCTTGGAGTTCGTAGATCTCAGATTCGTGAATCTGCTGCTTTTCGTCGAAAATGCTTGAGTTGGAGGTTGGCATGCTGGTTCTGAAGGAGGGAAAAGGCTGCATGTGAAAGTTGGGAGTACGTTAGTGAAGAGATACGAACAAATGAAAAAATGACTTGCAGCGTAAAAGGTTGAGCTGGATAAAGAAGGAGAGTGGCGGTCAATGAAGGAGCTGACAGTTGTGCACCGCGGCAGCAACCGACAAATCAAAGACAATACAACACGTTCCGCCACTGATCCGCCGGCGCCTATTTATTGTGTTTCAAAACTTAGGCTCACACAATGACATCAGACAAGACAGGCTACTAAACATCAACCGAGTAGGAATAATTTCTCTGACTCGTCCAAGTACTCGAGTTTATTCCAGAAGTTCTCTACCATCTATTACGGGATAAGTGGAGCGTCAACTTCGCCCTCATACACGTGATTCTAGGGCACTCAGTCCTTACCTACATTGAGGAATGTCTTTAAATCCGGTAGGCGTCTAGTCTTCGGGAGAACCACGATCTTATATCATCTTCATGGAGTCACTAGTTCACCTTGGCGAATCTCCCTGGCTTTTAGTCCCAGCAACTCGTCTCATTTAGTAAATTTACTTGTCTTAGCACGGTCTATCCTGAATTTTCCGACGACTTTGTCGAACATTATGATAGTCAATGATTGATCTAGAGAACGCAGTAATCACATGTGATGATGGTCCCACTAGCAGCAGACTGTGGTTCAATTTGGCTACGAGCCCCTAGCTCTGTATTGTGTTGCTCGAGCTTTGTTCTGACAAATGTCAATCAGGCTATCCATCAGGCTATCCGTGATCGGATCATGAGTTTCTCGAGTGAACTGTCAATTGGTGTGGTTTACTATCATTTTTATGACTGGCGATTGGAGTAGGGGCGTTAACTGATCCTTGGTTGCCACATTAGGTATTTTCCTAATTGGGGGGGTTATAAGTACCGCCACGGTCATCGTCCTGGCCTTTTCACCACAAATTCCATGCTTTATCTCATCTAGCCTTTCAACCATGCCCACGAACAGATCAGTTCTCCTCTCGCACAGAGTCTATACTCCCGTTCCAAACGAGCATGGTGATACAAGCGCCCACAGCCTTGTTGCGCATTGCACGAGCTGCGACCGCTGCTCCGTTGGAGGAGAAATGGCGATCTATATCGACGGTGCTTGTTATAGCAATAGAACCTCGCATGCTCGCGCCGGGATGGGCGTCTTTATCTGCTGCGGTTCCAACCTCAATGTATCCGCTCCCTTGACAGACGGGCCTCAAACAAACCAGCGTGCGGAAATTCGCGCTGCCATCGCTGCGTTGAAGATTGTCCGACAATTATTCTATGAGGGGGAATTCCGTCAGATGGGGCATCGCAAGGGCGTTGTGTTGATATTGGATTCGGCATATGTGACCAATGCTATGACAAATTGGGTGGGCAAATGGTCAAAGAATGGAGGGAAGACTTCCGAGGGAAAGTCTGTCGCTAACATAGCCGACTTTTTGGAGTTGGAGAGACATGTGTTATTTCTTGAGAACAACAGGGTTCCAGTGAAGTTCTGGCGTGTGCCACGATCGGAGAATACGTGTGCGGACGGGTTGGCGAAGCAAGCCATCACCCTTTGAGGCGCCGTAGTTTTTGTCGTTGAGCCTCATCTACGGTCTTTCTTACCATATTTCCTATTCTCTGTCTTGGAGGTGACCGCGGTCTTGTGCTACTATTTTTGTAATCATTTCCGGAATATCATTATGGATTTTGAGGGGTACCGCGTCAGTGCTACCACAAGAATTCTGCCACAAGTGGATCCAAACTGATTGATCCCGACCAGCCGTATGGCGACAACCCCAGCCTTTCCCACTGTCGTAGCTTGATATAGATTTATCTGATCTAGTGAACGTTCTCCAAATAAATTTAGCGAGACAAACAATTGGTTGAAGTCTTATCCAAAGACATTAAATCATACAAGGAAAGCAGTCCACTCAGCTGTAGGTCAATGCAATGACATGTCATTGGGTCATCGACTAGTATCGTGATTGGTGAGGGTACTGTCCTTGAGCTGTCCTTGAGGCGTCACGGGCCACGTTAGCCCAGGATTAACCAATGATTCTGTTCCATCGACGAAATGGCTCGCATACATTAGCTTGGACCTCCTTGAGGACAGATAGTCACCAGATGATTGTTACAAAGGCAGTTTGATAAGACCAAAGATCCCAACATCGCACCGCCATGGAGATGTTGATTTCAGATCTACTATTTTTTTCTTCTAGGTCCTTCAACATCTAGCGAACGTGATGTCCAGTAAGTAGCCTGAGGACCAAAACATCGGCCATTGAACTTCTAGTGCACGTTCTGTGAAATGACAAGATGGTAGTAGAATCTTGTTGTGGACTACTCTCGGACCGGCTTCGACCTATTTTAGTAATGATGTCGTTGTGTGCCGACGACGGGTTGGTCAAAACCGCAGCGACTCAAGGCAATCCCTTCTTGCTGCCGACATGTCCAGTCTCCAAGGATATGTCGACCGCCGCGTTTTTCTAGTCCTCCAAGATGGCCGTGCTATTGTTGTACGTGTCAACAGCTTCTTTTTTTTCGTCGAGTCTTCAGACTGTTGATGAATATCCGATATAAATCTCTTCCAGGGTATCCTCGCTGGCTTTGACCAAAAATCAAACATAGTTCTCTCGGATTGCAAGGAACGTGTCTTCAGCATGGATGATGGAGTAGAAGAGATACCGCTAGGGTTGTATCTCGTCAAAGGAGATATGATGTACGTGATCTTTTTTTCCCTCTCCCGTCAAGAACTTTGATTGAAAAAAATCCATTTTTTTCTTTTTGATGACAGAATCCTGATTGGAGAGCTAGATGAGGCCATTGACAATTCAACCGACTTGCCGTCTATACGTGCAGACCCAATACTCCCAATACGATATTGATCCTCTTCGTACGACGTTCTCGTACTCACCGTACTGCTTTATCACTCTCTTGCCAAGAGGAAGGCTCGCTTCCCCCCCAAAAAAGAGTGGTAACTAAAAAAGAACGACACAGAAATCTTGATTGCGCCCGTTCATCATCTCCTCAGAGAACAAGTCAATTGAATACCTACCGCAACGTGCCGGTAAAACCGGTGCGGCAGCTGCAAATGATAGAGAAAAGGCTGTCGGGAACAAGTGTTCGATCTCTTTCTATCTCATGATTACAGCTCCTCTTTTTCATGTAACTAAACTGCGTCGTAGCTACGATATACTGCATAGCTTCCAGCGTCGTTTGAATGTGGACTTTCCACTGACAATGACCGTAATGAAAGTCACCTGGAGCAGCGCGTTATCTTGACTCTAGAAGTAGAGTGGACGCGTCTACAATCGCTGATCCACGTCACTATGATTAGCATGAGACACCCTATCATGGACTCGATTTTACTTTAAGAGAATTGCATCTCACATTCGAGTGACTTGAGAACAAACATTGAATAATTAAAAAAAAACCCCGTCAACAATCATCTAAAACGAGTTGCTAGGCCCCAAGATTCACCACCAGGTAAAAAAACACAATGTCTCCAAATACATTCACTCCAGCATCTGGATCAACTGATTTACACTCTATACTTTCATAACCATAATAAGTCTATCTCTCAACTGTAGCCCCCCAAGAAAAACGACAAGTCGAAAAGTAATCCGTTCATAACCCTCCCACAAACACGATTTCAAATGAAAACTCACTTATCCGGCCACCAGCTTCTCTAGAATTTACATGTTTTCTCTTTCGACTGCTCTAGTCCTGATATGGATCCCCCTCACCCTGTCTTCACATTCGACTGAGTCGCCACAATTGCAAAAAGTTCACGAAGCCCTTCTTTGAACTACCGCCGCTTTCAAGTGTAGCATGAACTATGAGGCGTGCTATCACCTCGCCCTAACATCCAACGGGGACAAGTTAAAACGCCTAAACGAAAGAGAAAGAGAAAGATGGGAATACATACCAGTTCAACTAGAATAGCTACTACGATCAGCCTACAGGAACAAACGAGCATGTGTAAGGATAAATATGCAAAAAAAGGATAGGCCAAAAAAACCGCACCAAATGACAATCCAAGTTATCCGTTCCATAGCTGAATTATTCAAGTGATCGTGTATCGCATCCAACTAAAACTGAAATCAGCGACAAGGGGAGAGGGGAAAGAAACATCCCAAGACTCACAAAATCACTGGCCACACCCAACTTCTCATTCAAACTCTGCACCCTCCCACCAATCTCCATATACTCCCTAACAGCATGATACAAATCTCCCAAACTCACCTCCGTCCAAAACAACTCTGGAACATCCAGCACATTCGACACCAAATTGACATCTCTCCTCAATTTGAAGAGTTTTCCTGTCAATTTTAGAGCCTCATGTCGACGCAGTTGAAGTGACCCAGAAGATGCTAATTGACGAGGGATAGATAGCGTTTGAGGAGAAGAGAGAACTCGTTGGGCGAGAGTTTCGTAATGTGCGAGGAGAGTTGACTGGGCGAGCGCATGGGCAATAGAGAGTTTGAGAAGATGTGAGCGGGATTTCAGAGCTATTTCAGAATTTAAAAAAATGGTCAGAAAGGGAGATAATACAAAGAGGGCAAAGGGGAGGGGTGGGTGTAAGAACGTACTGAAAAAATCATTATAGATCCGTGGATATGAAATGTGCGGGTCATGCTGGG
>Ga0153936_100122_pt1 | contig 18017 bp, 16 predicted proteins | sample TSNJ020MetaG_FD_102272 | JGI IMG/M metagenome (GOLD analysis project Ga0153936, IMG submission 102272) | Attine ant fungus gardens microbial communities from New Jersey, USA - TSNJ020 MetaG | ecosystem: Host-associated > Fungi > Mycelium > Unclassified | place: USA: New Jersey, Wharton State... | reverse complement strand
GACCTCGGGCTTAAATAGTCATTCCAAGATATAGATATATTGACGAGGACCAGTTGTGGAAAGTTGACTCGAAAAGTGTAGTGTTCCTGGTAACACGAGTTCTGGTACTTTGACTCGACTCATTTACCAGATTAGGTCTGAGTTTTCATGAGCATAAATAGTTGGGGTAAATGTGTGTGACATGATAAAAAGGCTCTCTGATTATGCTAAATACGGTCGCGAAGTCACATGCTCTTAAATCTCAGCATGTTGAATCGAGCACAGTTGAAAGTCAATTAAAATCTTCTTTTGCAATAGTCGCTTGATGTGCTGTAAGTTTCAGTCCGGCTTTGCGGAACTGCTTTGGAGGATTCCTGAATTGTACCTCTAGGTAACCTGCACAGAGGCTTTCTATATTCACTGAGCCTAAACACCAAGCAAAATTTTAAGAGCATTCTGAGATATTTCAGATCATTAGTAAAATCACAAGCCCAATACTAGAACGACGATTGACGTCCAAACGAGCGCGGATAGTCCTGACGGTCCACCTAAGGGTTTCCAGGACAATACAAATTTAGTGATAAGGAAACTGAGTGGCCTCCGCTGCCCGCCCCACCATTCTTCTATCAGTCAGCTACTTGGATTCACTGGCCATAATTACAGCAATGAACAAAAGAGTATCATTGGATGCTGAAAAGGGAAGACTGATTAAGAGGTCATGGCTAGTTCCATATCCTGATGAAAAAAAGACATGAGATGGGGTCTCTGGAACTTTTTCGGGCTCAGAAAGCTTCGCAACAACACACAGAAAATGGTACAAGTAACAAGGACGTGCCCCACTAACATAAATCATTGCAGAAAAAACGATCCAAGCTCTCTTCACGAGGCTTAGTTACCCACTCAATATCCGTACGCAGGAATTGTACGCCCTCCGATATTGGCTATAAGTCCTCCCACAGTGGAATCCATCCATCCTAGCCACCATAGAAGGACGGCACTAGGTCCTCCGGGCTCCTGATGGTCGAAGACTAAGAAGAATTTGTTGAAAAGTCTATCGGAGTTGCTGCAACTCGATGAATCTAGATATTTCCCGTGGAAGATGTTTTTCGACAAGACACAGAAGGTCCAGCCTTTCTGGCTACGGAGAGACCAGAGACCACGCTAGATCCGACGGGCTCCTTGCGCTCGGATCGAAAATCAGAAAGGGTTTATTGATTTTGGAGTTTCTGCGCCTTGTTTTATCTAGATATTTCTAAGAACTCTTTCGACAAGATACGTAAGAGATAGCCATCTTCTTGTTTATTCTTGCCATAGAGAAGGTAGAGATCGTAGTCAACCCCTAGGTTCGCTAAGAATCCGGATGAGTGTTGCATCAACATCCTAAGCTGGGTTCCAAAATCGCCTTTCGAAGCGGATAGGCATAATCGAGGCCAAATCCAAGGTAAGGGTGAAAGAAGGGGACCATCAATTTATTTTTTGAGTGCTGACTTGAACAGGTGTTCAGATGTGGCTTGAGGGACGGGTCCTCCAAACTTGGAATCAAAGTAGAGATTGAATGTAATGCTTATACGATGACCAGATGTCACAAGGGCGACCTCAATTTCGACATCACCGAAGAAGGCCACCCAGGCAATTGAAGCTGGAGGAGCTTCCTGGAGAAGTGCTTTTCCATCGAACGTGAACTCATAAGTTCGATGTCTGAGAGGGAGGTTTTCGCCTTCGTATGTGGAAGGAGACAGACATGTCCTCGCTGCGAGGGGTATCGTGGTGAGCTCTGAAAAATGATCCCTGCCTTAGAAGTATGAAAAGGATCGACTGAGAATATCGTACGATAGACATTGAGTTCAGAACGAGTTTCTTTGTGGAGAAAATCTGATGGAAAAGACCAGATACTAACTGGACGGTGAAATCACTGCGGCTAGCAGGACTGAAGGGCCAGGAAAATTTGCCAACATCCAACTTTCCTGCCTTGCAATAACTTTAAGTAAGAATATCCTGGTGGTTGAGGCCAAAAGTAGCATGGGCTTTCATAGTCTCAGTAATAGATGTTGGAAAACTCACGACATGTCTCAGTTTCTGGACATTTTTCCTTTATTTGTCTCGGTTTCACTCTTTGGGCAGTACCTTAATATATTCTAGACATTTTACGGACGCTATTCGTTACCTCAGCCACATAAAGAATGATGTATACTTCAGTTTTCACGCCGCTTTGAGCGTAATTCTGACAAATGGAACCCAATTTAATGGAGCTGTTGTGGTGCGCGATCATGATGAGAGACCATATGCGGGTTGAACATCTACGGTACGCCTACGTTGAAGTGCCATCTCGTCGTTCATAGAAGAAGGTAGTTTTAGACTCGGGGAGCGTGACGACGTCGGAAGTCCAAGGCTCGTGTATGATAGATTTATTTTGGAGAGCATCACGGGGACGTTGAATGACACCATCGGAATTCTAATTAGCAAGAGCTTCGCGGCGTTTTTCGTCCATCGACATTTGAAGGGAATGAAAACCACTATATTTCCTCTACAGGTTCAGTCGACTCGGAGGTCTTCGAAAATCTCAGAATTGTCCAATGGAAGCAGGATGACTTGTAGAGATGTGACATGATCTGTCGAATCCTTCACTTCCTGAGCTTTACGTGTAGGCCTAGTTCAACGATCCATGATCGTAGAGTATATGACGTCATCGCAATAGATTGCTAAATTTCTGTACAGCATGGTCCCTGTTTGTGAGGTGTACAGCCCAGGAAGCGGGTCTACAGCACTGAACCTGCTCATAGGGCCAATAGCGCTCAGAAAGCTCAAGTCAGGGTACAGATTCACGTGGAGGAAACACTAGTGGTGTTGCCATCACCTTAGCTTTGATTCCGACTTCCATCATCCTCCCATCCGCTTGCTGCGTCCATGTCCAATAATGATCAAGACCGTGTTATCAATGATGAAGATCCACCGGGTTCTTTTGTTTCTGTGCCAGATTCTAGCGACACCGGTGAGAGTAGCAAGCTCAAGATGATTGTCCAGCTAGTCAAGAAGTGTTTGGGCGTCAAGGACATTGCTTCCATGCGCGTTATATCTCGGTCAGCATTCATGGTATATGGACTAATGTGATCCTCGCAGGAGGCTGTCCTTGCCAGCGTCGCTTCTTGAGCCAATTCCTAATTTGGAATATTGGCACTACCTCGATCGTCCAGATTATTTTGCAGTGTTGAGTGTGAAGCATCGTAGTTTTCTTGACCTGGTCCTCATTCTCTACTAGTATCAATGATGCAGAATCTCCATTCGAGCGTATGCTCGCCGTCCTGAGGTTTTGCTTCACTAAAGACCTCAGACATGTTGTATGTCGTACTACGGAATGTCTATGCCGTTTATTTGACTCTTGCCCTATAGCACGGAAAAGTCTGCAAGCCTTACAACTCAGTCCTTGGAGAGCACTTCCGCGCCCACTGGGATGTCTCGCCTGTAATCTATTCAGATGATCAAAAGGTCAATCCCCTGAACCGTATCATTGACGCCCCCCCAAACACCTCTGAGACCACGAGCATCGAGAGTGGGAGAAGTTCCAAGAGCACTCAAAGTGGCTTCAGTTCATTCTCGAAAGCCAAATCACCAACACCCGCCACGTCTCCGCCTCAGTCTGTTGAGGCCAACGTGGCCGCTCAAATGTCCAACCTCAGCCTAAGCAATTCCAACCACGAGCGCTTACGCGTTATTTTTGTAACAGAACAGGTATCTCACCATCCTCCTGTCTCTGCATATTACGTCTCTTGCCCTCAACGTCATATCGAGCTGTCCGGGATCGATCAGATTTCGGCCAAAGTCTCTGGGACGACTGTCAAAGTCTTCTCAGGTCATTTGAACCAGGGGATATTTCTCAACATGACAGGTGGCTTCGGAGAGGGCGAAAGGTACCATATCACGCACCCTGCGGCATCCGTCAATGGTCTTTTCAGGGGGTACTTTTATATCACTGTCGGCGGGTCCACTATAATCACCTGTACTGGAGGGAAGCCTGGGGAGAAACTCAGGGCTATCATAGAGTATAAAGAGGAGGTAGGTGTGATTGGGGTTTCATGGTGCCTTGAAAGATGAACGCTCAATCTTTCTTCCAAGCCCTGGCTTGGAAAAGCCCGCTTCTTAGTTGAAGGAGTAATCCACTCATTCCAAGAGGAAGAGACTGAATACGAAGAATGGACCAAAATGAAGCACGTCCCTGTCCAACGAGTTGTCGCGGTCTTTGATGGTTCATGGCGTGGTCACATTCGTTGGCGAAGAGTGGGCTCATACCCGAACGTGATCTCTTCTGCTTCTTTGCCTTTGCCTTCATATGACTGCCTATCAACCCCCTATATATCACCTCATGGTGCTTCACGGACTGATCTCCCCCATTCTGATACCGAATACGCGACATTGGTCGATTTGACGACATTACAAGTGATACCCAAAATAGTACGACCGTTAGAGAAACAATTACCGAATGAAAGTAGAAAGCTTTGGAGGAACGTTACGGAGAATTTGGTGAATAAAGAGTATTCTGAGGCTACAAAGGAGAAACATGCGATTGAACAAAGACAACGGGACGAAGCAGCAGAGAGAAAACGGAAAGGGGTCGAGTGAGTATTGGTCTATCCTCTCGTCCACGAAAGATTTCATGACTGCGATTTCATGACTGCGATTGCAGGTTTATGCCTAAATACTTTGAGAGAGAATATTCTGCTGGGTATGCAAATCTTACAGAAGAAGGCATGAAGGCAGTAAAGGAGGAGCTTGAAGAATCATCTCCTGCTAATTGACATTCATGATTGCTGATTTTATTATTGCCTTTGGATTTTTGCTTACAAAGCAACCTTTGCCATGTGACTAATTACGACTCGCGATGTATTAATTTCTCTACTTACCATCTCATCGTCATCTATCGGAATAGTGACTAGAATTGAATTACTTCCGAACCAATACGAGATTGAAAACACTATTGTTCTTGGAATCGGTTCAATCAGTCGTTTCTGATGAATGAGAAGATACAAATAGAACATGCTTCCTGTGACACTGTTCGAATGCAGACGCTCAAGGCTGTGAGAGACAGTCATCCCTCCTTCTGACTGTCATCAGGTTACAGGCCCATCTCGTTGTCATCATGTTATACGAAAGCCGGATTATTCCAAGGTGCACACCACATGATAATCAATGATTCGACATTCATTGCAAACGAACATTCATCCCACGAAAGACCCGGTGAGCCTTTGGGTGACCTTGTTTGTTATTCTAATCAAACGATTTGAAGGCGTTAATAGGCTGCTTGACCACTCCATGCCAGATGCGTTTCACAACGCAGCTAGTCGCTGGCCACCTCCGAGGTGCCACTACAACAGCCGCCTGGAGCTTCAGACGAGGATTACTGACTGGGGAACCTGCCGCTTCGGACGAGGATTACTGACTGGGGAACCTGCCGCTCAAATGATATACTACAATTGCTGCTATGGATGCAAGGTCCTTTTGGTGTTGGCAAAAGTGCCATTGCGCAAAGCTGTGCTGAGGCGCTGGAGAAGGAAGGCAAACTCTGTGCTTCTATTTTCTTCTCCAGACCCAACAAGCGAGATGATCCCAATCGTGTCTTCACTTCTGTTGCCTACCAGCTTGCTACCAAATGCTCCTCAATTGCTGACACCCTTGATCGTCAAATCCTGAACGATCCTGCCATCCTCAACGCTGCGCGGCCAGTACAATTTGAGGAGCTCATCGTCAAACCTCTGCGCCAAGTCACTCCCCAGAGTCTGCCTTTTGAAGAATGGGTGATCATTTTAGATGGTCTTGACGAACTTGACGGCGCCAATGCCCAAGCTGAGATAATTGATATTGTCGCCACGTCAATCCGTGAGCGCACTACACCATTTCGCTGGTTCATCCTGAGCCGCCCAGAGCCACACATCCAGCGTGCGATGAATTATGATGATGTTTCGTCTTTGTTGCACACCCTCGACCTCCCTCTCTCCTCACCGGATGACCACGAAATCCTTACATTCTTTGAGAAGGAACTCGAGGAAATCAGGGACTACCATAATCTCCCGGACACGTGGTGCTCTGAAGCTGAGGTTGATACCGTTGTCAAACTTGCTGATGGGATGTGGATCTATGTAAACACGGTTGTTCGTTTCATTGGTGACAGGAATTCTGTGGGACCCCGTAAACAACTGGATCTTGTCCTCAGTCTTGCCGAAACATCGCGTGCAAATTTACCGAAGAATCCACTGGCAGCAATGGATGTGTTTTATGACCTTATCATGCGCCAGATTCCACCAGATGTTATCTTAACAGTTCGTAAAATATTGTTACTTGACACAATATCAACCAATCGCCCAACGTCGTTCGAGAGAGGAAAGTCCACCACTCATCTTCGTCAACCCATATACATATATTGTCTCGAACTGTCTTATGAGGAGCTTGACTCCTGCTGTGGTCACCTTCAGTCTGTTCTGTCTGTGCCTAAAAGCAGTGATGGTATACCTGGCCAAATCTATCATGTTTATATCTCTTACTATCATGCCTCATTTATGGAGTATATGCGGGACCCAAAACGGTCGAAGGATTTCTGTGTATTTGGTGATGCTGTGCAGGAGGTTTACCAGGAAATTGTTCAAAGACTCAATAGTATGCGTGCATTGAGTGGTAAGAGTTATTTGCTTGAACTTACTAGACAAAGTGCATGACCGGATCAATACCAGTTGCCGACGACGTCACACATCAACCGTCAATGCCCCGTACAGCTGCTCCTTCTTTCGACCTATATCATTGTTTGGTTTCGTCCCTGATTCAACTTCTTGCGTATCCCAGTTGCCCCGTCTCACCATCTGCTGTTGCTGCCCTTCAAACTGTCCAGTTCTTTCGATTTGCAGTTCTATTGAACAAGACTACACAACCGTCACCTGTACTCCATATAAAGGAGATTAGGCAAAATGTAGGTTTCAAACATTTTATCGCTTACTGAGCTTGAGAGCTTCTTAGTTGCCACAACAACATCGGGATAATATAATCTATCAAACCTCAAATCTGCTCTACTTCTTGATGAAACCAAGAAAAGCAGCCTGGGCCTTGCCTATTTTTCTAGGTCGGGGGAAAAACAAACTTGTCTGCTGGAGGCGACCCGGAGAATCTGAATATGTTATAGTACCGGCATGTGTTCTATTCTTCTGGAACTTGATCATGACGACTGATTCCTCTACCAGGATCACTTATAATGTACTTGCGCAAGCTCGTTCGGCTCGATGCTCATGGGCATTCAAATAGCCTTTACATCTGTCACTGCTTGTTTCCGATGTTGTCCGTCTGTTCTTCCAACATCAGAACACATCGGTTCTGCACTACAAGGGCTGAATTGACGTATTGACAGGCATCAATCAATAAACCATCTTGAGAATCATATCCTGAAGAGAGTAAAGGAAGTTAGTACTTCTCACAATGAATGTCAATTCAGTAACCAAGAAACAAGTGTTCATACTCTGATTACACCCAACTATGTAATGTCTTTCACTTGGTGTCAACCAACATATCTTTTTCTTTGCACTCTTTATGATCTCCCTTCAGCTCTTCTTGAATCCATGACTACCCAGTCGAATCCAACATTACTTAAAGTTGAAACTGACGAGATATGTGAACTGTCATGATCCTCCTATGCTTTTTCAGGGAACAATCCAAGCCAGGGGGAGCTACCCCAACACGTGGATGTCATATCTAGGCCACTCTATCTCCTTATGTGCAAGAGCCACTGGAGCAATTCTAAACCACCACCCCCAATAGGCGATTCCTCAGGAAACATCCGCATGCCCATGTGGTCAATCAGATATCGAAACTAGACTTCACATCCTCATCGACTGTCCGAGGTTCACAAAGGACCGAGTTTCCCCTCCATCTCCAGGCATAGGCGACTTCATCAAATTCCTCATTTCTGACCCATTTTCTTTTGCCTTCCTAATGCCCAGGGAACCTCCGTGAACCCACGACGACGACCCCTTGAGACACCATCCCTAGCTCAGAATGAGCCGGCCTGAGCGAAACACATGTCCTCACAGCCCTCTGCTTCCCTTCTCCCCATTCCTTCGTATCTATGCTCAGTCTCTTCTCGTAGTGCAGAGCCTGGCCCGATTGTAGTGATAGTGTTAGTCAAGGCTCTGTGCCTTAATAGTCAGTAGACTACCGCGTAATAAATCACTGAGTTATAAAAAAACATCCTAAGCCAGCATGACTGACAACTCCTTGCGCTGATGCTTCGCAGCTTCAAGTAATGACTATGAACACCCCGACAAAATCTTTGAAACTGCTTTCCCTCGAGTTGACTTTACGAATAATTCTCAAGAATATTGCTTCCTTTTAACTAGACACTCGGCACTGGCGTTGAGACCCTTGAGAAGAGCAGCATGAATGTCTTCGATTGGAGAAGCCTCAGATTTTCTCAGACTGCTTACGGGAAGCCATCCCCCTCGTCGACCTTGGCTCGCTTCTATATAACCACACTGTGTCATCATTGTGTCTCAAAATCATTGTTCCTCCATCCACCCATTGTATCTTTTTTTGTTCAACAATTTATCATGCGGTGTACGTACACAGTCCGCGTCAGTCTACCGACTACTTCATAAAAGTCATGAACATAAAAGGAAAAATAGGAAAGAAGTTGCAATATGAAGAAGGCATTGGAGCTAGCTTTAGTTTAGCAGGGGAGCACGAGGGCGCCTGGGAGGGACCTTCGAGTCGTAGAAACCTAGTGTGGTTGCGCTTAGTAGTGATAGGTTTTTCTTGTATGTAGCACGTTCAGGGGTGCTCCCATTATGACCGGAGATAATCGGTGTCAGATGTCTCCGAAGAGTTTCTAGCCGAAGAGATGGATGTAATACACCTTATTTTTCTGACAGAATAACATCTGCCGTCGAGCTTCTCGCATCTATTCCCGTATTTCTTCGAATTAAGAAGATCATGAAAAGCCTTAAAGGCGACAGAAACAGCTCCAACTGACGAGACCCAGACACTCGAACTCATAAACAAGACAAGATGCAATTCTCCCTAAAGTTTATCGCTCTTCTTGCCACCCTCTTCAGCGTCAGGGCTGACGAATCTGAGGTACATCTTGCTGTGATATACCTCGACACGTTATTAATTCTGTGTAGCAGGGTTCCTACTTGGTCTCTCATGATGAAATGCTCCATTGGCTCGCCAACACTGACGCTAACCTTACCTTCTTCGGCGAGCCTATAAATCCGCTTTCCCCTCGTGCCACACAAAACACCATAGTTACATTTTGCACTTCTCGCGTTTTTAGCATTTGTGGCGGGGACTGTAAAGTTTACAACGGCGGAGCTACTTGTCTTCCGGCACCCAAAACTGAATGTCTCCGAGCAACAAATAACGTTGGTTTCTGCTCCTCGAAGAATTGTCAAAACCCCTGCAACCCATTAGCAACCTGTGGTACTCGCCTCGATGATGACTTCTGTTACACTCCAAACACTAACTCTATTGCAGTTAGTACTGCTTGAAGTACGAAGTCTCCTGCACTGATTTAATGTAAAACACTGACTTTTCAACTCTGGTTCCCATTGTAGTGATATTGGATCAAATGATCATTCAGTTGCGGTGGTCTGCTGTTATGGTCATAGTTTGTGACCAGCTCATATTTGTGTGTTCCTGCAATTATTGAAATTTTGTATATGCTATCAATTTTACAACAATTTGTTGCGAAGGTCACCTTGTGAATGTATAGCGTCTGGTCCGACTGACTGACTCATAACAATGTTGATAAGAAATGGAAATCCATGTATGGTGCGAAAGATCATCTCGGAGTTGCATAGTTCTGGGGCGTTTTTCTCTTGATACTTGTGTACGACCTGATAAAATCACAGAAAAGGACATCGCCAATAAAACTCAGTACTCGAGAAATAAAATAGGGCAGATAAGTACCTAGGTACGTGGCGCAAGATTACTAATGAGAAAGTCGCGAGATAAAGCATGTCGGAATGTCAGCCTGGGAAAAGCTCGAGGTAGGGTCATGCTGATAGATCAATAGATTGATGTCACGTGCTTGTGAAAAGTGTTGGTTTCATTTGTGCACGCCGAGATTCATGTCTGCTCGTCTTTCACGCCTATCGCTGCATTTTACATGGCGGCCTTGCAGGTATCTTGAACGTTATTATACGGCATCGTCCAACGTGCATCGTGGCGTCCAGTTCGAGACTCGAGCTCTGTCTTTATTGGAACAGCATTTCTCGATGTCACTGAAACGCGTTGGAGGAAGGGGAGACGGGGGGATAGACATGTTGGGTTGGTGGTGGATACCGAATTTTACAAAAGAACAGCGCAAACGCATTCGAGTAATTGCGCAATGCAAGGCTGAGAAGAAGAAAATTGGTCCAAAGTATGTTCGAGAGCTAGAAGGGGTTCTACTCCGTTACCATATGTCGAATTTGTTGAATTCAAACCAAGTGCCTGATGGCGTTGACGGAAGCGAAGTATCAGACGATAGATCACAGTTATCGGTTCCCCACCATATCCCCTCTGTCGGTGTCTTGATCTCGGAGTCTGCCTTCACAAAGGCTACTATTCTTCATGCGCAGTCCTCATCAATACCATTACTCCTCCTACACCTACCTTCAGAGGAGGACGTTACAAACCTGTCATCGAACGCAAATGGTTTAGGTGCCGCAATATGGAATTCTGCACTTGCAAAGGATCAAGGTCCTTTAGGTGGGCATATGGAAATCCGGTGGGAGCGATCCTTCCAAGGATCTAACCGACCGGGCCTCTGGTGGAAGAACGAAAAGCTTCCTAGCTTTGTCCCTGAAGGTGATTTCGAATCAAGTACAGAACAGGATACGATGATGAATAGCAATGGTAACGATCGACGACGGCACTGACGGGAAATTCGCATCATGCCATCAGGCTTCAATCTATCGTATTCTTCCAGACAAGCACTTGGAAGCTTAGTCTGCTCATAATTGCTCGTAACTGATTGATCTACGTGGGCCTAATCATTGGAAATAATACCAGACCTCAAACCCTTCCAGTATACGTAGTCCTGCTGCAGGGTGCATCGAATTTTCAACAAAGAAGTCAGGAATGTAAATGATTCTAAGGGATGGCTCCGTCTAGTATGTGTCATATGGGACGAACGAAAAATAAAGAAAGAATCATTGAGTTATCGAGTTGCATACACCGTAACGAAAACAAAATCCTGGCCCAGGGGAGGGCCACAGCTATGTCCCGCTCCCGACAAACCAGCAATATAGCTCAAGAGCGAAATCACTGTTGGGCGGGTTGGGTACTCAGTCATTAGTAAATGTCGAACTATAAATTGACCTTTTCATTGCAGGGTAGTTCCTGAAAATTTCTCAAGCGTGGCTGGAGACTAAGGATGGGCTGCTTTGATTAAATATAGTAGGAAGCCAATATCTAATGATTGGATCTTGAATCAAATAACTCATGACTGTATTCTATCATTAATTCAATAATGCCGCTGTGGTCAAAGCCAGCGCTGCATTATTTCAATCTCAAACAAGCTGCAGATTCAGCCTACAAGTGTAATCTTGGCCATAGTAGGAAATCAAGGATTCATTTCAAGGACCGATTCACTTTGCTAGCTTTACCTAGAACCACGATTACATATACATTTCTTACAAAGGGTCTTTAAATCAATGAAGCATGTATACAAAATAGTAACGATTGCATCACCTAGACCAATTCACGCCACGGTTATCGACTTCTGCATCTAGATCCTCTCCTGCACCCTCCATTGCCATACTTTCCATACGACGAGTAAGATCATTCATATCCAATGTTGCTGTGTTCCGCGCGGCAAAATCATATCCACCTGTTTCATTGATAGGCTCCGATGGGTCCCAGGGGATGTCGGGTCCTCTCCAGCCCTTGTTCTGATAGATGTAATTGAGAAAAGACCGCCAAAGTGGATCGAGACCCAAAACTTCAGGATCTCCAATAACAATCAAGAGGGCCTTTGCGCGTGTCACTGATACTGTAAATAGTCAGGAACATTCTGATATATCAGAGAGACTCTAGAACAGACCATTGAAGCGACGCGGGTTAGCCACAAAGCCAAGTGTATGCCTGATGTCATAAGCTATGAAATCTTTACTGCTTCGAACAGTAGAGATTATGATGACAGAGCGCTCCTATAGTTTCACTGAATGTCAGGAACCCGCACATTACAGTTTTATTAGCTAACTTGCCTGGCCCTGGAATTCTTCCACTGATCCAATTTTCACACCATCAGCAACCTTACAGAGGTCGTCTCGTATTTTGCGGCATTGGGCACGATAAGGAGTTATTATTCCGATTTCATTGTCACCTGTTGGTCCAGATCAGATTTCCGAGACAGCTGACTCTATTATATCACACCTACTTGTCCTGAAGACTCGATCAGATTTTAGTTGCTGAACATAGCTTTTGACCTGTAGCACCTCGTGGACATTGAAGAAGGAGGGCGACGAGGCTTCCCGATCGTCCTTCCCAGAGACAGCATGGAAGACGACAGGAAATTTTTTGTTAACAAGATAAGGCGAGTTCAGATAACTATTGATCACACGACTATTGCCACAAGGTTTTAGATCATTTCCATAAAACCTCTCATTTGGAAAACGGAGGATAGCTTCGTGAGAACGGAAATTCTTGATAAGCTTGACGATACTATTTTAAGTGATAATAAGAGTTTGGTTTGCAACAAGAGAATAAACGAGCAGAAAAACGTGCCTTCTACCATGTCCTGTCGACTGATCGTACGGAGGACGAGCCATTATACGTTCAATGTAGCTTAGTTCCAACCCAAGATGGGTCGCAATACCAGAACGAATAACAGGACCTAGTTGCTTTGGATCTCCAGAGAGAACAATATTAGTTTTCGGATCTGCCAATGTCTTGATAGAAACAAAGGCCTCAGGTTCTGTCGCTTGGCCAGCTTCATCAATGATAATATGGCTGAAGTGTCCCCGCGGTATGCCTATTCCAAAAGCAATAGAGGCTGAAATGAGAGTCGACACAATGACGCGATAATTCATCATAGTAGCCATAGGAGGGACAGAGAAACAAGGCCGTGAGCTTCCATCCTCACGGTAATAGCTATATGCCCTCAAGACATCCGGCACCTCTCTTTCATCCTTTGATGGCGCATACATGCGAAACAATTCGTCCGTCCTAAAGTTATTGATAAGCCGGGAAGCAATGAGGTCGGCAGCAGAATTCGAGGGTGCACATGCGAGTATACGGATATCATCATTTTTTTTGGTCAGTTGTGTAATGGCTTCGACGATGGTAATTGTCTTCCCAGTTCCGGGACTATCAATAGGATGCGAGTTTGGATCATTTCATCGTAGGTAATATTACTTACGGCCCAAAAACAACAAAAGGTAATGAGCCTGGAGGTGCAGCCACGATAGATGTCACAGCTTGTAATTGCGGGGCATTGGAAAGAATCAGTTTGTTAACGGTATTTGAGAGTAATTTAGGAACTGGCGTCTTTAGAAGATGGGATTCTTCTGGAAATAAGACACGCGACTCGGTAGACAGGGTGTCTAGAGCTTGATGCTGGCGTTGTAACGGGATGCGGGTTAGTTTAAAGCGAACATTATATTTCTGGGTTGTTGACCACCCTCGGAATGATCCATGAAAAACTAATCCAACTTCATCACGACGAACGACATGCACGTGGCCCGCGTGCCAGTGCCCTTGAAGATCTTCCTGCTTCTTAACCAGTATCCTGTCACCTATAGATTGTAAGAGCATATTGTCAACTGATACAGTCAGGTGGGCTTACCCAAAAGAACACTCGGTCGTTTTTCTGCGAGCCCAGGAACAGCCAGGCTGTAACGAAGTGTAAGAATCGAAAATTTATATCTGATATGTAAGAGAAATTTCTGACTAGTAGTATTGATTGTATTTGTTCAAAGTTGATCCCTGCATGTCATACCGCTCCAATTCTTCACTATCAGTATGTTAGAAAACACTAGAGCGGTAGATATCGAACATACTCCATTTTATGTTCCTCGATCCAGATGAGCGTCTTAAAATGCTTGCTGTGTGTCTCAGAGTTGAGGGCATTTGGTAAATACCCACGTTTGACTGAATTGAGAGTTTCCTGAGTGGGGTGAGAGGAAAGATTGAGAGTTGTGAGAAGTTGGGCAGGGATAGATGCACGAGGAAGCTTTGTGACGTAAGGGATAGCATTCAGTGAAGGCGGTGCAATGCCTTCGGTTACCTTGATCTCAGGCTCTCTCCTTGTACGGACCCGAGGGATGTAGGGAATCCGTGCTTTTAATTGTTCATGCGCGACTGGATCCCCTACAACGGCACGCAGTGTTCTGGTGATAATGAAGCCTTTCTTGAGATGCTCGTCATAAAACTGGAGTTCAAGTCTATCTTGATACCGTCCAATATATTGCTGGGTGAACGAAATGCTGAGAACGATGGGTCGCAAGGAGACTTTGCGATTTCTGCCCTCGAGTTTAAAGACGAATCTGTGAAGAACCCCCTCATTACATCGATTAGATCAGAGAGCGACATGGGAACACTGACGGTGAAGCGACCTTCTTTCTCGTCTGCACCCCTAAGTCAGCGCTCAGCTTGACTGAAACTAGAGTGATCTTCGCCGAAGGCACATTCGACGAAATTTTGAGGATCATCGTCTTTCCTATGGCGGCTATTGCTGGTTCCAGGATACCCAGATCAACCTCCCCTTCAATCACCACACCATTCTTCTCTTTTTCGGCCTCGTCCAGGACACTCTTGAATGATGCATATCGCTCCTTTGCCAAGTGGCTTCGACCGTAGCTATGTGAGTGCCAGCGAAAGGTTGCGATCGACAGTTGGCAAATCGTACAGAAGGTGTGAGTATTTGAAGAGACTACAGGGTCGGGTTCGAGATCAGCGTCCAGCCCTTTGAGTTTGGCCTTCTGTCGATGTCGTTTAGCGCTCTTGTGTTGCATCCATGATTCAGAATTGATTGGACGCTGGCAAATACGACAATACCAGGTCTGATGGATATTGCCCATGAGCACCTTCTTATGCTTCTTGCTCTGCAGGTGAGCTTGATATTCATGGGGATCAGAGGCTACGTAGCCGCAAGGATCACAGGTTGTAATGTTGTGATTGAAAATGCAACGTGCGTCTGGACAAGAGCCAGACGCGATAATGTTGGGGCAATTTTGCATGAAAGTGATAGTAACAAAGACCAGTATCAGCAACCTCTTCAAGGGCTCTGAGTGCGCCACAAACCAGCGCACGAAATCTCACGCTGTATCCTTTTGCCGCCAATCTGGAATTAGCCGGACCAATAGTCACGAAAGAAACAAACAAAAATGATGGTGGAACAAAGGTCACCATCTATGGGAACACATTAGGAATTGATGCAACGGTCTATATAGTGAACCATACTGTTCATTGGTATTGTAAAAACCGTCGACGGCCGAGATAAATCGTAGAATTCCTGGTTGTTTCAGTGAAAATCACTGTGGAGCTTGAATAGAAACTGTTCAAATTCGTGAACCGATGCTCATTTTCTAGTAGCTGTCACATCACACAGCGGACAAATGGCTGTCAAATCACTCTCAGACCCGCCACATTGCTAACTCATTCTGAAGAGTTGTCGTAGCCTGACATCGACATCGAGGACAGTTTCCTCAAGTTTGATAGTCTAGCTCCTGGATCTGGCAGAGGCTTTTGAGATCCTCAGAAGCGAAAGCCATCGTCGCCAAGGGCACTGTTGTTTGGATCTCAAATTCGAGACCCACTGACTTCCAAATTACCAAAGGTACACTGTTCCTGTACTGGTAAAGATGGCAGAGCTGAGCATGGACTCTCTACCTGATCCCAATTCATGCCTTGTCTTAGTAAGGCACTTTTTCGTGCAGGATGTAATACACGCAGGATCGGCGGGACACAGAATTTGACGTGAGCACAGACGAGTGTGGACAAGCGTGATGAATTTGAGTCGAACGTGGTCAAGTTATGAGCATGGCATGATTGGATGTGAATCAAATATAATCCTGCTTTGAGTATTTTAGTTGATATAAACCACACAGGACGACTAAATTCTAGACTTTTGTGGTCACTCACGAGCCTGCTTTACCTCATCCATTTGCACTGCATCATAATCTTCCCATGTAACTTCTTTCTTTCGGTCCGTAAATGTCGGATGGCCGAGTGTGGTGCGCGACCAGAGTTGTGAAAGCGTGATTGAGCGTGTTTCAGGGGCTCGTCCACTTTGAACGATGACGCTTTGATTTCTTTTTTGCATATACTGAAATTATTCACGGGTTGTGTTATGATCCTGATGTCTAGGAGCTAATCAACCAATGGATCATAAGTTAAGTTTTGATTGGATATTGACTGTGGGAGCCTTCACACTATAGTGTTGGTGCATATCATCTCGGGTACATCCTGTTCTGCTGCGATATAAATTTTTCTCTTGAGATGACCAAATATCTCATACGCCTTTTTTTACGTGATTGAGGTGCGACCTGGGTTTGAAGGGAGAATAAACAAGACCACAAATATCGCAAATCGAAGTATAATGCAACAGTCGTGATTGTACATATAATGCGAGGATCATTGATCAGAACGAGCGCTGCAATTGTTGAAGTCAATATTTGGTTTTGTTGTACAAGAGATAGAAATACATTATGTAAATATCTGTGCAAACCTATTCCATCTCACGCCAGGGTTTATCGACGCCTGCATCCAAGTCCTCTTCAACACCTTCCATTGTTTGGCTTTCCAATCGGCGAGTGAAGTCATTCATATCTAGAACTGCAGTATTTCTAGCTGCAACATCATACCCACCAGCCTCATCAACAGGCTCAGAAGGATCCCATGGAATATTGGGTCCTTTCCAACCGCCGTTGTTATGTATGTAGTTGAGGAATGCCCTCCAAAGAGGATCCAGCCCAAGAACATTGGGATCACCGATAATAATAAGGAGAGATTTGGCCCTGGTAACGGAGACTAATTGGCGTTCAGGTCAGTACATCTCACGCCATAGGTCAGAGACATGTTGTTACCATTGAAGCGCCGCGGACTGGCGATGAATCCAAGGGTGTGACGAATGTCATAGGACACGAACTCTTTGCTGCTTCGTACTGTTGAAATGATGATGACTTTGCGTTCCTGTCAAACCTCATGAGATAACCGAGTTGTCAAAGCTTCGTTTCAGGGCTTACCTGACCCTGGAATTCCTCGACAGAACCGACTTTGACTTCGCTAGATCCAGCATCAAGTTGCTGACGAATCCTCTTACATTGGGCATGGTAAGGTGCAATGACACCAATATCCTGTTCGCCTGTGAACCATCTTGAATTTCAACTCATAGTGAAATAGGAAAAAAAAACAAACGCGTTCGGAAAGTACGGTCCTCCTTCAATTGTCCCACATACAGCTTTACTTGAATCACTTCGTCTATATTGAAGAACGAAGGAGAAGAGGCTTCTCTGTCATCCTTCCCGAACATAGCGTGAAACACAATAGGGAATTTCTTGTTGGGAAGATAGGATGAACCAAGGTAGGTATTGATATCTTGAGAGGGTGCCCTTGGTATGAGATCACCTCCATAGAAGTGTTCGTTCGGGAATCTGAGAATGGCCTCATGGGACCGGAAGTTCTGAACAAGCTTGACAATACTAATTCAAGAGTCAACAAACATGGGCCGAAGAAGATCTATCCCAAACCCTACCTTTTTCCCGAGCCGTTCTGCAGATCATACGGTGAACGTGCCATCAAACGCTCGAGGTAACTGATCTCGAGACCGAGCCTACACGCAATATCGGAACGAATTATAGGCCCAAGTTGTTTGGGATCACCCGATAAAACTACATTGGTTGCTGTATCTGCCAAAGCTTTTACAGAGACAAATACTTCGGGCTCAGTGGCTTGTCCAGCCTCGAAAATATGGGTGAAGTGGCCACGAGTCATCCCAATACCAGTCAGCATGGCCGCAGAAATACATGTAGAGACGATGACTCGAAACCGTTTCATGACAGCAAAAGGAGGTACGCTGAAAGAGG
>Ga0153936_100119_pt1 | contig 18121 bp, 15 predicted proteins | sample TSNJ020MetaG_FD_102272 | JGI IMG/M metagenome (GOLD analysis project Ga0153936, IMG submission 102272) | Attine ant fungus gardens microbial communities from New Jersey, USA - TSNJ020 MetaG | ecosystem: Host-associated > Fungi > Mycelium > Unclassified | place: USA: New Jersey, Wharton State... | reverse complement strand
TACCTGTTGCATCATCGTCACTATACTAAAATGTTTATGATTTTGCAGCGCGGCGAGCTGGTGGGGGTATTTTCCTTCAATTCAATTGAGCCTACCAATAAAACGGCCTATATCGGCTATTGGCTAGGTAAGGAAAGCCAGGGGCAGGGCATTGTTTCCGCGGTGATTGAAGCGGTGATCAAAAAATATGTCGCCGAAGGCTTAATCCGCCGCTTTGTGATTAAATGTATTGTCAGTAATCTTGCCAGTAATCGCGTCGCGCTGCGCAATGGTTTTCGCCTGGAAGGTTGTTTAAAACAGGCTGAATATCTTAATGATGCGTTTCACGACCAAAATATCTATGGTCGGATAGAAGGCTAAGTATCAATCTCCAGCCCGGCGGCGGGTAAAGGTTCAGGACCCAGATAATGACTCAGGAAAAGACATGCGCCAGGTAACGCCTGTGGACTTCACCGCCCGTTATGGACTGACCCCCACTCACTCGGAGGTGGTTGCCGCCCTGGCATACCAGGCCCCCGGTCGGGCCCTCGACCTCGGCTGTGGCCAGGGGCGCAATACGTTATACCTTAACCAGCATGGCTTTCAGGTCACCGCCTGGGATAAAAACAGCCACAGTATTGCCAGGCTAAATCAGATTATTGCCGACCAGGGGTTAAGCGGGATAACCAGCGCCGTGGCCGACTTAAATACCCTGACGTTTGGCGGCGAGTATGACTTTATACTCTGCACAGTGGTGATGATGTTTCTTGAACCGTCCGCCGTCCCGCGCGTCATCGCCAATATGCAATCAGCCACCCGTCCCGGGGGGCACAATCTGATTGTGGCGGCGATGGACACCCCGGACTATCCCTGTCATACAGGCTTTCCCTTCACCTTTAAAACCGGTGAGTTAAAAGACGCTTACCACGGCTGGCAACGGATTAAATATAACGAGGATGTCGGGCACCTGCATAAAACCGACGCCAGCGGGAAACCTATACCATTACGTTTTGCCACCCTGCTTGCCCGCAAGCCGGACTAACGGCTTGCTGCCCTCCGGAGGAATGTCCTTGCCCGGCGGGGTTATTTAGCCGCCAGTAAACACAGCTTGAATGCCACCTGGTAGGAGGCCTCAATAGTCGGCTGACTTGCCAGCAGAATCTGAGCTGGCATCGCCTTTTTCGCAAAGCCTGCTTTATCAGGCTTGCTGGACAGGCCGTTTCACCCGCTGAGCAGGCTGGTAAAACATAACCAGATTACCGGCTAAAATCAGGACAATGCCAATCCCGGCATTAAGGTGCCAAACATAGCCTTCGTACAGCGTCGACAGCAGCAGGGCGACGGGGGGGAACAGCAGCGTGCTATAGGCGGCTTTATTGGCCCCAATGCGCCGCACCAAAGAAAAGTAAGCGCTGAAGGCGATAACTGAGCCAAAAATAGCTAAATAGAGCAGGGAGCCTAAATAACGCAAAGTGGCTTCAGGGACAAAGTTGTCACCCCGGGCCAGGGCAATCGCCCCCATAATCAGCGTACCGTACAGCATGGCATAGCCATTGGTGGTAAACAGATCCAGTTTATGACTCTGATGACGCAGGCTTATCATATTTCCCAGCGAGAAGCCGAAGGTCCCCAGGGCGCTGAGCAATATGCCATAGAGCATCGGCTGGGAAAATGTCTGCCCGCTCAGTTCATGCCAGAACAGCGCCACCACCCCGGATATCCCTAATAGTGCAGAGGGGAATATGCGCCGCGACGGCTTCCTCGCGAAAAAGACAAAGCTATTAAAGGTATTAAACAGCACGGCCATGGAGAAAATAACCGACTCCAGTCCGGTATTTATCCAAAATGAGGCGTAGTAAAAGCAAAAGAAATTAAAACCAAATACGCAGGCGCCCTGTAAAACACAGAATAGATGATCTTTAAAGGCCAGCGTTTTTAACCGGCCAAGCAATTTAAGACTAATAAGTAATAAGCTGGAGGCGATCGCAAAGCGCCAAAAAATAGAAACCGGAACCGACACCACCCCCTGTTGCATGGCAATTGCCACCCAGGTTGTTCCCCAAATCACCACCACCAGAAAATAGAGTAACGCATTCATGATATTCACCTCGTTATTTTAGGAGGGATTATCCTGAAGTTATTAGCGGGATACTTTCATGATGTTGCCCGACTTACATTTTCTTGCGGTTTTTTTTCAATAAGCATAGCGACGTGCCTCGTTGCGCCGTAAACTGGTGGCCTGCTTCCAGATATAGACAGATTGTGATGACGCCGCATTATTCCACTTTTGATATCCTGCAACGGCACAAAGCACAATTACGTGATAGTGTTCCGCTGACGCCAGGATTCCAGCTGGCGTCCTGGACGAATCATAACGATTGTGTCACCCACCAAAGTGACCATCATACCCTTAGCCTGTATATTGCTGATGGCTATGAAACCTATAAAAAAACCACCCATGGCTGGCATAATGGCGGTGGACCGGATCGTTTTTGCCTCATGCCGGAAAATAGCGAAACCGTCTGGGATGTTCGCAATTCGCTATCCTTTGTTCATCTCTATTTTACCCAGAAACACTTGCTGCAATTAGCCGAGCAAATTTGGGATCGTAGCCCAAGGCTATTGCAGCTTGATGAGAAAACCTTTCTGCATGATAAGCAGATAACCAGCCTCTATCGCCACTTTCTGTTAAGTAGCGACTGGCATCAGCCGGCAAATCACCTGATGTTAAGTAGCGCGGCAACGCTGTTACTGACCCATGTTGTGCAGCACTACAGTACTGTTAACTGGCAATTACCCGGGGTCCGTGGTGGCCTGGCCCCTGCGGTGTTACGTCATGTTCTCGCCTATATAGAGGCCCATTTAAGCCAGCCCCTTAGCCTTGAGGTGCTGGCCGCCGAAGCCGGCTTAAGCGATTTTCATTTTGCGCGAATGTTTAAACACTCCACCCATCTTGCTCCGCATCAATACGTTATGCAGCAACGTATGGCCCATGCCAAAATGCTGTTAACCGACACCCGTCTGCCCCTGGGCGATATTGCAATGCGCTGTGGCTTTAGCTCTGCCAGCCATTTTAGCAACCGCTTTAAAACGCAATGGGGGATCACCCCCTCGCAGCTACGTGCGGGGGCGAAGTGACAGGCAGAAAACATAGCCCATACCAATAATCAGCCCCCAGAACGGGGCGCTGATACCTAGCAAATTAATCCCCGAAGCGGTTATCAGAAAAGTGATAAGGGCAGCATCACGCAGGCTTTCATTTTCTAAAGCCTGATGCAGGCTGGCGGCAATGGTGCCGAATAAAGCGATACCCGCCATAAGACTAATAAATGCCCCGGGGACGGCGGTTAAAAAGCTGGAGATCGCCGCGCCAAACAGACCCGCCGCCAGATAAAATCCCCCCGCGGCTGCGCTGGCAAGCCAGCGCTTAGACTTATCAGGATGTGCATCCGGGCCCTGACATATCGCGGCGCTGATAGCAGCGATACAGACGGAAAACACGCCAAAGGGGGCGAGAAGCAGGGCGGTCAGGCCGGTGACAACAATCAGCCCGGAGACGGGAATAGCGTAGCCAGACGCCCGCAGAGTCGCGATGCCTGGCGCATTTTGTGAGGCCATCGTCACCAGAAAAAAGGGAATGCCGATACCGATTAAGTCACTAAGCCTGAATTCAGGTGAGGTAAAAACCGGTAATGCGCTAGCGGTCTCCAGGGATGGAAAATGAAACTCCCCTTGCAAGAGACAGACCAGTAGCCCGCTGACCAGGGCGGCAATAACGGCATAGCGTGGCGCAATAACTTTAACCATTAGCCAGGCGATAAGCATGAAGGCGCTTAAAACAAAATGGCCCTGCAGGGTAGCAAAGCTATCAATACCAAAGCGTAATAGGATGCCGGCCAGCATCGCCGCAGATAAGCCCTGGGGAATAAGGCGCATCACCCGGGCAAACCAGCCGGTGACCCCAAAGATAATTATCAGCAGTGAGGCAAAAATAAAAATGCCTATTGCCTGGTTAATACTGTGGCCGGGTAAACTGCTCGCCAGTAACGCCGCCCCGGGGGTTGACCAGGCGGTGAGAATCGGTGCCCGATAGAAAAGGGTAAGAATAAGGGTGCTAACCCCCATGGCCAGGCCTAACATGGTTAACCAGCCGGCAATTTGCTGACTATTGGCCCCCGCCGCTTCTGCCGCTTGCCAGATGATGGCGGCGCTGCTGGTATAGCCGACCAGCACGGCAACAAAACCGGCGATTAGGGTTGGCAAAGGCAGAAATGAAAGGCGCATAATAGCCTGCTTGTCCGGGATAACATACGCCGGACCATATCATTGTGCGTTATAACGCACAAGCGAGGCGCATCACAATAGCCGATATTGCGGAGGAACAGATGGATATTGCCCTACATATGGCATCAATGCTGAAAACGCTTCGTCAGGAAAAGGGCTGGAGCCTGAGCCAGGCCGCCGCCTATACCGGGGTGTCCAAAGCCATGCTCGGGCAGATTGAACGGCAAGAGTCCAGCCCCAGCATTGCCATTTTATGGAAAATTGCCACCGGCTTTAATGTTCATTTTTCGCTTTTTTTGCCCACCGAAAACCATCAGCAACGGCCTGTTTTTAGCGGTCCGGCACCGCAAATGACGGTGGAGCCGCTGTTCCCCTATGATAAGCAACTGCGCTTTGACCATTTCTCCATTCATTTGGCCGCCGGGGCAAGCAGCCAGTCCTCTGCTCACGACGGCGGTGTTATTGAGCATGTTGTGGTGATTGAGGGCCGCCTCAGTTTGCAGGTGGGGGATGAGTGGTACAACCTGCGGGCCGGAGAAGGGAAACGATTCGCCGGGGATATCGCCCACGGTTACTATAACCCACAGGATAAATCGGTGCATTTTCATTCACTCATTCATTATCCTGCCCCTAAGGCGTGAATCCCCTGTTTTTGTCCGGGGGATATGACTACAATAGCGAACTTTCGAATTTCACTGAATACAACAACCCTATGCGCCTGCACGTAAATCAACTTGAATTACTCAGTCCTGCTCGTGATACCGCCATTGCCCGGGAAGCCATTCTGCACGGTGCCGATGCGGTATATATTGGTGGCCCAGGCTTTGGAGCCCGCCATAATGCGGGCAATAGCCTGCGCGATTTAGCCGAACTGGTTCCCTTTGCCCATCGTTATGGGGTGAAAATCTTCGTCACTCTCAATACCATTTTGCACGACGATGAGCTGGAACCTGCCAGACTGATGATCCATGATTTATATCAGGCCGGAGTGGATGCCCTGATTGTTCAGGACATGGGGGTGCTTGAACTTGACCTACCGCCGATAGAACTGCATGCCAGTACCCAGTGTGATATTCGCACCGTAGAAAAAGCCAAATTTCTTTCAGACGTTGGCTTTTCGCAAATTGTTCTGGCCCGCGAGCTGAACTTACAGCAAATTGCGGCTATTCATCAGCAGGTTGATGCCACTATCGAATTCTTTATTCATGGTGCGCTGTGCGTTGCTTACTCCGGGCAGTGTAATATTTCACACGCGCATACTGGCCGTAGCGCCAATCGCGGGGACTGCTCTCAGGCATGCCGTTTACCCTATACCCTGAAAGATGATAAAGGCAGGGTGGTTGCCTATGAAAAACACCTGCTGTCCATGAAAGATAACGATCAAAGCGCCAATCTCGGTGCTCTGATTGATGCCGGCGTTCGCTCTTTTAAAATTGAAGGGCGTTATAAAGATATGAGCTATGTGAAAAACATTACGGCTTATTATCGTCAATTATTAGATGAGCAGATGGAAGCCCGGGGCAATTTAAGCCGTGCTTCGCTGGGCACAACCTCTCATTTCTTTATCCCGTCACCGGATAAAACCTTCCATCGCGGCAGCACGGATTATTTTGTCAATCAGCGTAAAATTGATATCGGAGCCTTCGACTCACCGAAATTTGTCGGCTTACCGGTAGGCGAGGTGCTGAAGGTCACCCCAGCGTATCTGGATGCCACGGTCAGTGAGCCATTAAACAATGGCGATGGCCTGAATGTGTTGATTAAGCGCGAAATTGTTGGTTTTCGTGCCAACACGGTGGAAAAAATCGGTAAAAATCAGTATCGCATTTGGCCAAATGAGATGCCGCCGACCTTAAAAAATGTCCGCCCAAATCACCCCCTCAGCCGCAATCTGGACCATAACTGGCAGCAGGCGCTGTTAAAAACCTCCAGTGAGCGTCGGATGGCGCTTGACCTGACGCTAACCGGCTCCACTGAACAGCTGGAACTCCAGCTGGTGAGTGAGGATGGCGTGACCCTGACTCGCACTCTTCAGGGAACTTTTGAGCCGGCGAATAATCCAAAGCAGGCTTATGACAATCTGCGTGACGGACTGAGTAAATTAGGACAGACGCCTTATTTTGCCCGTCAGGTTAATGTGATGTTATCGGTGCCGTTGTTTGTGCCAAACGGGGTGCTCAATGCCCTGCGCCGCGAGGCGGTTGACGCCCTGAATGAGCGCCGTTTAGCCCAGTACCAGCGCGCTGTGCGTAAGGCGGTCAGTGTACCGGCTCCGGTGTATCCGCAAACCCACCTGAGCTTCCTGGCAAACGTCTATAACCATAAAGCCCGTGAGTTTTATCATCGCTATGGCGTGCAGTTAATTGATGCCGCGTATGAGGCTCATGAGGAAAAGGGCGAAGTGCCGGTGATGATAACCAAACACTGTTTGCGCTTTGCCTTTAACCTCTGCCCTAAGCAGGCCAAAGGTAACATTAAAAGCTGGAAAGCAACGCCAATGCAGTTAGTGCAGGGCGATGAGGTGCTGACATTGAAGTTTGATTGCCGCCCCTGTGAGATGCATATCATGGGCAAAATGAAAAACCATATTCTGAAGATGCCCTTACCCGGTAGCGTTGTCGCAACCATCAGTCCTGATGAGTTGCTAAAAACGTTGCCTGGCAAAGAAAAACGCTGATCTCCTGGCGGGGCGGCCATCAGGTAAAGCTGATGACCGCCCCGCTTATCTGCGGAAAGGTCAGGGCACAGGGGAGGTATGAGTGTGATTAAGGCTGTTAAACTGAATAATCGCTATGGGCATATCGTTGAAGAGTTAATCGATAGCGGACAAACTATCCAAATAACATTTCAATGTATGACTGACTGATATTTAATCGTTTAATAAATTGCCAGAAAATGATTCTTTTTACAGGTAATGACATTTTCTTAAGGCTGATTTAAGCATTTTCTGTTAAAATTCAGCGAAGAATTAATTATTCCCTAAAAAAAAACGCGTACTTTTCCGAATGTTGTCATTCTATTTAGTTTATCTCAATCATTATCCGGTCTGCGTGTATACATACAGCGATATATTAAGGAATCCATGTGATGAGTGATTTTTTGCCGTTTTCGCGCCCAGCGTTTGGTGCTGAGGAAATTGCCGCAGTAACTGAGGTAATGCAATCCGGGTGGATTACTACCGGGCCGAAAAACCAGGCACTCGAACAGGCTTTTTGTGCGTTAACAGGAAACCAGCATGCTATCGCGGTTAGCTCGGCAACGGGGGGTATGCATGTCACGTTAATGGCACTGGGGATCCAGGCGGGGGATGAGGTTATTACCCCATCAATGACATGGGTTTCCACCCTCAATATGATTAGCTTACTGGGTGCCGAACCGGTAATGATTGATGTCTCCCGGGATACGTTGATGGTGACGGCCGAGGCGATAGAAGCCGCCATTACCCCGCGCACCAAAGCGATTATCCCTGTCCATTATGCCGGCGCCCCGGCGGATATCGGTCCTATTCGTGAGCTGGGTAAACGCTACGGTATCCCGGTTATTGAAGATGCGGCCCATGCGGCAGGAACCGAGTATCAAGGGCAGCATATCGGTCATGCTGGCACGGCTATTTTCTCTTTTCACGCGATTAAGAACATGACCTGTGCAGAAGGCGGACTGATTGTCACCGACGACAGCGCGCTGGCGGATCGTATTCGTAGCCTGAAATTCCATGGGTTGGGCGTGGATGCCTTTGACCGTCAGACCCTTGGCCGTGCGCCACAGGCGGAGGTGATTTCACCGGGGTTCAAATACAACCTGGCTGATATCAATGCTGCTATCGCTCTGACCCAACTGGACAAACTGCCGCAGCTTAATGCGCGGCGTACGGAAATTGCCCAGCGTTATCTGCAGGAACTGGCGGATACCCCTTATCAGCCGCTGGCGCTGCCAACCTGGGATCATCGCCACGCCTGGCATCTGTTTATTATTCGTGTGGATGAGCAACGCTGCGGTATCTCGCGTAATGGTCTGATGGAAGCATTAAAGGCGCGCAATATTGGCACCGGACTACACTTCCGGGCCGCCCACACCCAGAAATACTACCGCGAACGCTATCCGGCGCTCCAGTTGCCTAATACAGAGTGGAACAGTGAGCGTATCTGCTCCATTCCTCTGTTCCCGGCAATGACAGATAAGGATACCGATCGCGTCATTCTCGCATTACGCGAAATTGCAGGATTATAAGATGATAACCACGGATCCAATTAAGAAAGTCTCTGTCGTCATCCCGGTTTATGATGAACAGGAGAGTTTACCTGAACTTATTCGCCGCACGACGGCGGCCTGTGAGCAGTTAAATCGTGAGTATGAAATACTGCTGGTTGATGATGGCAGTAGCGATAATTCAGCCGCCATCCTCACCGAAGCTGCCGAAGCGCCGGGTAGCCATATTGTTGCCGTGCTGCTTAACCGTAACTACGGTCAGCACTCCGCGATTATGGCAGGTTTTAGCCATGTTACCGGTGATTTAATCGTCACGCTTGATGCCGATTTGCAAAACCCGCCGGAAGAAATTCCTCGCCTGGTTGAAAAAGCCGACGAAGGCTATGACGTGGTCGGCACCGTACGCCAGAATCGCCAGGACAGCTGGTTCCGTAAACGCGCATCGAAAATGATCAACCATTTGATCCAGCGTACCACCGGTAAAGCCATGGGTGACTATGGCTGTATGCTGCGCGCCTATCGTCGTCATATTATTGATGCGATGTTAAATTGCCATGAGCGTAGTACCTTTATTCCGATTCTGGCGAATACCTTTGCCCGTCGGGCCACCGAGATCCCTGTTCATCACTCCGAGCGTCAGTTTGGTGACTCCAAGTACAGCGTGATGAGATTGATTAACCTGATGTATGATCTCATCACCTGTCTGACGACAACGCCGTTACGCTTACTCAGCGTGGTGGGGAGTATTATTGCATTGTCCGGTTTTGCCCTGGCGGTGCTGTTAGTTATTTTACGCCTGGCGATGGGGCCACAGTGGGCAGCGGACGGTGTGTTTATGCTGTTTGCCGTGCTGTTTAGCTTTATCGGCGCACAATTTGTTGGCATGGGCCTGTTAGGCGAATACATAGGTCGTATTTACAACGACGTACGTGCCCGGCCGCGGTATTTTATTCAGCGTATTGTTAGCAGTAAAGACGCTTTATCTTCAGAGGAACATGAATAATGAAAGCTGTTGTTTTTGCCTATCATGATATGGGCTGTGTAGGGGTTCGTGCCCTTGTTGAAGCCGGATATGATATCGCGGCAATTTATACTCACCCTGATAATGCTGCTGAAAATAATTTCTTTGGCTCCGTAGCGCGGACTGCTGCCGAGTTCGGCATTCCGGTTTTTGCTCCAGAAGATGTGAACCATCCGCTGTGGGTTGACCGCATTAAAGAAAACCAGCCTGATGTTATTTTCTCTTTCTACTACCGTAACCTGCTGAGTGAAGAGATCCTCAACACCGCAAAATCAGGTGCATTTAACCTGCACGGTTCCTTGCTGCCTAAATACCGTGGTCGTGCGCCACTGAACTGGGTGCTGGTCAAGGGTGAAACGGAAACCGGCGTAACCTTACATCGCATGGTGAAACGTGCCGATGCCGGCGATATTGTTGCTCAGGAACGCGTGGCGATCGGTGCCGATGATACGGCGCTGACCCTTCATCATAAACTGTGCCACAGCGCAAAAAACCTGCTGGATAACGTACTGCCTGCGGTGAAAAGCGGCCAATATACGCTGACTGCCCAGGACGATAGCCAGGCAAGCTGCTTCGGCCGCCGTTCCCCGCAGGATGGTGCCATTGAGTGGACCGGCACGGCTCAGGATGCTCATAACCTCGTGCGCGCGGTGACCGAGCCATGGCCTGGGGCTTACAGCTATGTTGGTGGTAATAAGTTCATCGTCTGGAAAAGCCGTATTGTTGAAAACAATCATGGGGTTAAACCAGGTACCGTATTGTCTATCAGCCCGTTAGTTATTGCCTGCGCGAAAGATGCCCTCGAAGTGGTTACCGGCCAGGCAGACAACGGGGTTTACATGCAGGGTGCGCAGCTGGCCCAGTCCCTGGGTCTGGTCAGCGGCGCTATTCTGAGCAGCAAACCGGTTTCAGCCATTAAACGCCGTACCCGCGTGCTTATTCTTGGCGTCAATGGTTTTATCGGTAACCACCTGACCGAGCGTTTGTTGCAGGATGATAATTTCGAAATTTTCGGCCTGGATATTGGCTCCGATGCCATCAGCCGCTTCCTCAATAACGATCGCTTCCATTTTGTGGAAGGGGATATCAGCATTCACTCCGAATGGATTGAATATCACATTAAAAAATGTGACGTGGTGCTGCCACTGGTGGCAATCGCTACGCCGATTGAGTACACCCGTAACCCACTGCGCGTTTTCGAACTCGATTTTGAAGAAAACCTCAAAATCATTCGTGACTGCGTGAAGTACAAAAAACGTATTATTTTCCCATCAACTTCTGAAGTTTATGGCATGTGTTCTGATGATGTGTTCGATGAAGACAGCTCGCCGCTGATTGTCGGACCTATCAATAAGCAACGCTGGATTTACTCCGTGTCTAAACAGCTGCTTGACCGGGTTATCTGGGCATACGGTGAGAAAGAGGGATTACGCTTTACGCTGTTCCGTCCGTTTAACTGGATGGGACCTCGTCTGGATAACCTGAATGCTGCACGTATCGGCAGCTCTCGTGCGATTACCCAGCTTATCCTTAACCTGGTGGAAGGTTCACCGATTAAGCTGATTGATGGCGGTAAACAAAAACGCTGCTTTACCGATATCAGCGATGGGATTGAAGCGCTGTTCCGCATTATTGAAAACAAAAACAATAATTGCGACGGTCAGATTATCAATATCGGTAACCCGGAAAACGAGGCCAGCATCAAACAGTTAGCCGAAATGCTGCTGGAAAGCTTTGAACGTCATCCTCTGCGGACTCAGTTCCCTCCGTTTGCCGGTTTCCGTGAAGTGGAAAGCAGCGCCTACTACGGTAAAGGTTATCAGGACGTTGAGCACCGTAAACCAAGCATCCGTAATGCCCAGCGCCTGCTGGAGTGGACGCCAACCGTTCATATGGAAAAAACCATCGATGAAACGCTGGACTTCTTCCTGAAAACCGTTGATCTCACGGATGCGGATTCATGAGAAAAGTTGGCCTGCGAATCGATGTTGATACTCTGCGAGGCACCCGGGAAGGGGTGCCTAACCTTCTGGAAACGCTGAGTTTACATGCAACACAGGCAACGTTTTTCTTCAGTGTCGGACCCGACAATATGGGACGCCATTTATGGCGTCTTATTAAACCGCAGTTTCTCTGGAAAATGTTACGGTCAAATGCCGCTTCACTGTACGGCTGGGACATTTTGCTGGCAGGAACTGCGTGGCCCGGACGTGTGATTGGCACAAGAAATGCGGATGTGATCCGCGCTTCCTGCCAGCAGCACGAAGTCGGGCTGCATGCCTGGGATCATCACGCCTGGCAGGCGTGGGCAGGGGTGTGGGACCAGAAAACGCTGAAGCATCAAATTGCCCTTGGTCGTGATGCGCTGGAAAAAATCACCGGTCAGGCGGTTAGCTGTTCTGCGGTCGCCGGCTGGCGAGCCGATGAGCGCGTAACCGAAGCAAAAGCGGCTTTTCCTTTTGCCTACAACAGTGACTGCCGGGGAACCACGCCTTTTCTACCGGTGCTGGAAGATGGCAGCCTTGGCGCGCCGCAAATTCCGGTGACCTTGCCGACCTGGGATGAGGTGATTGGCTCAAGCGTTGCTAAAGAAGACTTCAATCGTTTTATTCTCGATAAAATTCATCAAGACAGCGGGACACCTGTCTATACCATTCACGCCGAAGTGGAAGGGATGATAATGCGGGATTCGTTTAATGAATTACTGACGATGGCAACCGCAGAAGGGATTCAGTTCTGCCCATTAAGCGAATTATTACCAGCGGATTTAACTGTGCTGCCGAAAGGTAAAATAACCCGTGGCACTATTCCTGGCCGTGAAGGATGGCTGGGTTGTCAACAACTTTTAGAGTCTTAAAAAAGATGAAATCAGTAAAATATGGAATAGCCCTGCTGGTTTGTTTTACCCTGCTTTATTTAGTGCCTTTAGAGTTTCGCGCTCTCTGGCAACCGGATGAAACCCGTTATGCGGAAATCAGCCGGGAGATGCTGGCATCCGGGAACTGGATTGTGCCGCATTTTCTTGACCTGCGTTATTTTGAAAAACCCGTCGCCGGTTATTGGATAAACAATATCAGTCAGTTTATCTTTGGCCATAATAACTTTGCTGTGCGTTTTGGCTCTGTTCTGTCGGTAACTCTCAGCGCCTTTATGGTGGGCTGGCTGGCGTTTCGGATTTACAGAGATAAAGTTATTGCCCTGCTGTCAGGTGTGGTATTCCTGACCTGTTTACTGGTCTACGGGATTGGGACTTATTCCGTACTCGACCCGATGATAACCCTGTGGCTGACTGCCGCTATGTGCTGCTTCTGGGCGGCAACTACGGCACAAACCAGCGCAGGAAAAGTCTGGGGCTATGTGTTGCTGGGCCTTGCCTGCGGTATGGGGGTGATGACCAAAGGATTCCTCGCCCTGGCGGTGCCGGTGATTGGCGTCTTGCCCTGGGTTATTGCCCAAAAACGCTGGAAAGAGGTTTTGCTGTTTGGGCCATTGGCGGTGCTCAGTGCCGTTATTATTACTCTGCCCTGGGCCCTCGCGGTTGCCAAAGCCGAGCCTGACTACTGGAATTATTTCTTCTGGGTTGAGCATATTCAGCGCTTTGCTGAAAAAGATGCCCAGCACAAAGCGCCATTCTGGTATTACATTCCTTTCCTGATTGCCGGTAGCCTGCCGTGGCTTGCCCTGCTGCCAGGCGCCCTTAAGCGTGGTTTTGAAGAACGCCGTGAGCTGAATGGCGGTTTTTATCTGCTCGGCTGGGTCATTATGCCCTTGCTGTTTTTCAGCATCGCCAAAGGAAAACTGCCAACCTATATCCTGCCATGCTTCGCCCCCCTGGCTATTTTAATGGCACGACATGCGGTATTACTGGCCAAAAATGGGGCAGCGACCTTAAAGGTCAACGGCTGGATCAATATGCTGTTTGGTCTGATAAGCGTTTTGCTGGTGCTGGTAGTGTTTGCGCCATGGGGAATTTCGAAGCACGCGGTTTACAGTGAGCATGAAACCCACAAAATTATTCTTGCCTGTATCGCCTTTGGGGTATGGGGCATTGTGGGAGCCATTACCATTTTCCACAGCCGTAGCCGTTGGTTCCTTGCGGCAATTTGCCCGCTGGGCATTGCCTTGCTGGTTGGGGCGGTTATCCCGGACAAAGTCATCCACTCTAAACAGCCGCAGGCGTTTATTGAAGCCGTTCGCCCGCAGCTTGATGAGAGCCGTTACCTGCTAACCAATAACGTGGGTGTCGGCGCGGCAATGGCCTGGGAGACCAGGCGTAGCGATATCAACCTGTTTAGTAATAAAGGCGAGTTAAGCTACGGTGTCGGTTACCCGGACAGTCAGCATCGTTTTATCAGTTCCGAGTCCTTTAGCCAGTGGCTTGCCGACCATCGCCGTGAAGGCCCGGTGTCATTGCTGTTACTGGTTTCCCGTGACAAAGATGTTGATGACCTGAACCTCCCCGCCGCGGACTATCGTTACTCTGACGGTCGCCTGGTGCTATTGCAGTACGCTAAACGACCATGAATTTTGCCTTAATCATTCTGGCCAGCCTGCTTAGCTGTGCTGGCCAGCTTTCACAAAAACAGGCAGCGCAAGGGCAGGGTAAGCGCTACCTGATTCTCTGGCTTGGCCTCAGCGTGCTGTTTCTGGGGCTGGGAATGCTGGTCTGGCTGGTGGTGTTACAGCATGTTGATGTCAGTATTGCCTATCCCATGCTCAGCCTGAATTTCATTTTTATCACCCTGGCGGCGCGTCTTATCTGGAAAGAGCATATTTCAGTGCATCACTGGCTGGGGTTAGTGCTGATTATCGCGGGGATATTGCTGTTAGGAGTCTCGGCATAATGGGCTATTTTTTAGCGTTTATGAGTGTTCTGCTGGTCAGCGCGGCACAGTTAGGGATGAAATGGGCAATGGTGCAATTCCCACCGGTCACTTTTAGCCTCGATTTTGTTTATGCCGTACTCTTTGTTCATCCCCTTGGTTTACTGATTCTGTTTCTCGGGCTACTGGCTTATGCACTCTCGATGGGCTGCTGGTTTCTGGCTCTGCGCCGCATTCCCCTTAGTAAAGCCTATCCGTTATTAAGCCTGAGCTATGTATTAGTCTGGGCGGCGGCCTTGGTGCTCCCCTGGCTTAATGAGCCGTTTAGCAACCAGAAGTTGCTTGGCGTTGCGGTTATCTTTATTGGTCTGTTGCTTATCTTTATGCCGTCAAAACATGCTCAGCAGCGATAACTATTTTCCCCGGCATCTGGCCGCTGCCTGGGGAAGGGGGGCTAAAAGGCCGGGACTAGCCATGAAAAAAATTGACACTAGCCGGGCAGGGTTATCGCCATCTTCGTGAGTTTGTTATTGACGGGCTGGCGGATAATCATCAACTGCAACCGGGCCAGTTTGATGGCGAATTTTTCCTGGCTGCCCGGCTTAAAAATGCGGCTCCCGCCCTCTATCATCAGGGGCGTAATGATGCCCACAATGTTGTGCAGAATAATCTGCTCACCCTTGAGGAACTGATTGACCCGGAATAAGTGCCTGCTGAGTAACCCGATGGCGAAGAGCCGGGCTTAGCTTCGCCCTCTGCTGGCCGGACAGCTATCTCCGGCGATTTGTCAGCAGCAGTCAGGTTATTTTACTTGAAGAAACACTTAGCCATATTAATTGCGGGTAAACTGCGAAGGGTAATGGCTCCCTGGTCATTTACCCTCAACACCAGTGACCTTGCCGCTGGGCGGGAAGGCATCAATGATCGAGGCTTGTTTCCCGAAAGTCGATACAACCGCTGTCCAGGTAACATTAGGTCGGATGGATGTCGTATTATTATAGACTCATTATCTTTGTGCATTTTTATGCGTAAAAGAGGTGACCATGAAAACTCAATTACTTGCAGCAACCCTGTTTAGCCTGATATTAACCGGCTGTGTCTCTATTCCTCAGGAGATTCAGGGCAACAGTACTTTACTCGCCTCTGAAGATTTCCCCGCTATTCATAAAGATCTGGCCAGCTACCTCGATAAACAGGTGCGGCTGGGCGGAAAGGTATTAAACGTTATTAATAAAAATAACGAAACCCTCTTTGAAGTGGCGGTGTTACCGCTAGACAGCAATGCCCGACCGGAGATTAATGCCGGCTATCAGGGACGGATGATGGTCAGGGTGGCAAAATTTATAGACCCACTCACCCTTAATAATCATCTGATTACTGTCCTGGGAACCCTGAGCGGCTCCACCGAGGGCAAAGTTGGCGAGGCACAGTATAACTTTATCACCCTGAACGCCATCGGCTACCAGGTCTGGCGGGTGCGGGACAACATTGTCCCGGTGGGTCCGGTGAACTATGGGATGGGCCCCTACTGGCGCCACGGCTGGGGTCCGGCTTACGGCCCTTATCCAGCCTGGGGATGGGGCTGGTATCCTCAGGAACCGCGCTTCCGGGTTGAAAAACAGGTAGTAGAGTAAACCCACGAGCAGTAGCCGGTGGGCTTTCAGGCCAGGATGCCTGACAAGCCCACCGAACCTGACGAGGGGCAATAAGCTGAGCGATGCCCGTCCCGCCGCTGATTACCCTCTAAAAACGCCATTTCCCCCGCTACATCTTTATGCAAGGCCCGGCCTGTACCAAGGCCGGGCTGCTTATAGCCTGTTACCCGGCATATCAGGCCAGCGGTCCGTATGCCGACTGCCGGTTTAGATTCCGGGCACAGGGCGGAAACCCATCGATTTCCCCTCTATGTCTGCTTTCCCTTGCGCGGTTGATGGTTTATTAAACTAACGGCCTGCCTAAGCGGCAATAACGTTTTATCCGGCGAATATCCTTTCATTCTTTAGCATCTGCCCGGCGAGAGGCAGATTAGCTGTCGCAGGCCCGGTCAATCGGGCGGCTAACGGGCGCTATTCTATAAGCGACGCCGCCACTAGCCGGGATGTCAGCCCCGCTGGCTTTTATTCCCGCCGGGGCAAAAGTGCTTGAATATAGGAAGCAAGAATGTAAGTATTTTTGCCTTTATTAGCGAGGTGGTCGCCAGCAGAGGGGGAGCACCCGGTAAAGGGTAGTGTTGCGGGCAGAATTTTAAGCGGAGCTTGTGAGGGCAAAAGAACCCTGACTTGCTGTTACCACAGCCAGACCTGGCGCTGTTACAGGGGAAAAATGCGCTGCTGGAAAACTCGCATGCTTTTCATCTGGCAGATGCGGTATTTCATACCACGTTAATTGAAGCCAGTAATAACCGTGATTTAATTGATGCATACCATAATATTATTTATCGGCTGCGTTCATGATTGAATCGACTGGCGCGAACGGAAAAAGATCTGCTGGGTTCTTATGAGGATCATGGCAAACTGGTTGTTCTGATTCGTGAACACCGCGACCCGGAGGCTATTGCCATGCTGGGCTGGCACGTCAATGGCCTGTTACGGATGGATAAAAGAAACCGCTAGCCTGACTTTCCAGAGGTTTCCGCGGAAAGTATCAAGCCGTCATGGGCGGTAATCGCCCGCCGCCCTTAGCACTGGCCGGTGATATTGGCGGCAAGCCTGAATATAATGGCCCCTATGACAGGCAGTCTGACTATTCGTCCCACCAGTGGCAGGATTGTGGGCGCCGTTTTTCTCAAACCCTGGCATCACTTTCGGTGTCCCTCGGAGCAAATTAAATGCAAAAGTTAGTTATTTTATTACATGGCGTGGGCAGTTCTGGGGCAGACCTTGAAGGTTTAGGACATTTTTTTCAGCAGGTCATGCCTGACATTGTTTTCGCCTCGCCGGATGGGAGTCAGCCGTTTGACGGTGGCCCGGAAGGCTTTCAATGGTTCAGTCTTGCCGGGATTAATGACGCATTGCGTCGCGAACGTGTTGTTGAAGCCCGGGCGGCATTTGACGCGACTATCAACGGAATTTTACACCAGCATCATATTGAGCCTGGCCGGGATAAAGTGATTTTGCTGGGCTTTTCTCAAGGGTCAATTATGGCCCTCGATGCGCTGGTTACCGGACGTTTCCCGCTATCCGGCGTGGTGGCGTTTTCAGGCCGTCTCTCCTCGCCAAAACCCTATACCCCTCCGTCAGACGCGGCGGTTCTGTTAGTCCATGGCCTGGACGACCAGGTGATTCCCTGGACGGAAAGCGAGTCCGCCGCCGCCGCCCTGGTGGAAGCCGGGGTGAGTGAGGTGGAAACTCAGTTTGAACCCGGCGTGGTGCACACAATAAGCGCTGAGGGAATATCAAAAGCCATGGAATTCATTATGCAGCAGTTTGAGCATAGCTGATTTACTTGCCGGTTTTTCAGTCACCACGTACCGGCCGGCGGGCGGGTACGTGGCACCTCTCAGCGGATAAACGATTGCCTGGGGGAAAGGCGTTTTTAACCATTGTAAAGAATTGAAAATCAATTCTTTGCCGTCGGGAATTATGGTAAAAATTACCCGTGTTTAACTACTGAGGACAATTTTCTATCCGCAACTGATGAGAAGCAATACCGCGGATAAGTTGGAAAATATATGGACAATATGTTCAGAAACCATTCAAGAACGCATATCAAACTATCCTACTCCGCTCAATCTCTCTCTGGTGAACAGCACTGGCGTAACGCGCTTTAGTTTCCTTCTGGCAATTTAATCTTTTTTACCCGCCTGTCG
>Ga0153936_100118_pt1 | contig 18238 bp, 9 predicted proteins | sample TSNJ020MetaG_FD_102272 | JGI IMG/M metagenome (GOLD analysis project Ga0153936, IMG submission 102272) | Attine ant fungus gardens microbial communities from New Jersey, USA - TSNJ020 MetaG | ecosystem: Host-associated > Fungi > Mycelium > Unclassified | place: USA: New Jersey, Wharton State... | reverse complement strand
ATACTTCTATAGAAGATAAATAATAATAAAGAATGTGAATATAAATATTAATTTATACCAAATTTTCTAGTATATGACAAAAGACAAGTAAATTAGTAAAATAGTCAATATATAAAATTAAATTACTATATACCTTGGGTATGACTGATATACTTCTCAGAGATATCTGACATATTTCTAGAGTATTATTATAAGTTCAAAGAGAAGGGGCAACTATATAATCTGTTGGTTTACTACAAAGGTAAGAAAATTAGAAAAATAACAAATAAATTGAAAAAAATATTACATATCTTGTTCAAGTCTTGTACATCTCCAGATGACAAATAATACATCTGGAGATATCCAGTATGTTTTTGAAGTGAGTAGAGGGTAGCTGAGGTATTGTATCCTAATAAATAGCAAACAAGTGTTAATATCAATGTAGTTTCCTTACTAGGATACCATATTATACATTACCTTTCTTATTGGGACACCATAACCTGATGAAATGTCTTTTTATTGTATATTTTATTGTTTAGCCTTACTATGGGCATAGAGTATATATATATTTAAAACTATATAAAAGAAACTGCCCATCCAGGTATCTCTACCTCCAATTTTTCAAAGATATCTTTTCTGAAAAAAAATGTATAACAGTACCTATCTCTACTCTCCCATTTATTGATACTATAAAGTAAGAGATTCCCACAGAACTGTATAATAGTACCTGGGTTATACTAAAGTATTACTCTAAGTTCAGGCAAGTTAAAAATGGCTAAATAATATGATCTAAATGTTACTACTTAATTATACCAGGAAGTGGTCCCAAAATAGTCCCTGTACTCTTTGGAGGTTCTATTAGTAATTGAAAACAACCCTAAGTAGACTATGGACCAAAGAGAGGTATATTGTTCTGTAATAGAGTCTGCTTTCAGTTTCCTCATAACTAAATAAGCAATATCATAAAGAGTTGGATAAGAGATAGAAAGGATATTGTCTATAAACTTGAGAGGGTTAGTAATTTTTTAAAGCCAGCTCTAGACCTCTTTATTTATGTTTTGATATATTGAAGAAGATAGTATAATCTTGGTCTTAGGATCTTTCTATTAATTATATTAGTAAAAAAATCTAATATAGATTTAAAATTATACTTCATGGCCCAAACAAAACCAGCCTGGTGAAAATATATATATAAAAGAGGCAGACAAAAAGAGAAAAAAATTTTAAAAAAAGGAAAAGAATATTTAAATTTGGAGAAAGAATATAAGATATATGTGTACTGCATATGCTCTGCATTTCTGCAATAAGATTTGCCTTGTTCTCCCTAATGATTATCTATTGTCAAAGCTGAATACTATGAGGCTTTACATCAGGAAGTGCACAAAACTCCCTATAGTGATATTCTTTGGCCTAATTGTAAAGACTACACTGTATAATAATATGTTCACAATCTTGGATGTTAGCCTGTCTACATAGACAGCTGAATAGAGAATTTGAAAAGAATCTTTGTTTGTATTCACCAATGGAAACATGTCCAGTGGTTATATGAATGAATTTTATATACAAGGAATTAGAGCTTTTTATAAATGGAAGCCATGAGCCTCCATTAGCATACATTGGCTTTAGGACTTTTCTTTTGTTGTCTTCAAGGTCTAGAAAGAGTTGATCTCTTTTGCAATTGTTTGGAAAGGTATTCTGTCACTTCTTTAAGATGTCATTGTACTCCTTCTTTCTACTAAATAAGAAAAAGTTTTTGCTAGATAGTATAGAGAAATTATTTGCTTCCTTTACTTGGGTATTAATAATCTTGTGTCTAGACTACTTGGCTTTACTTGAACAGTACCAGAAGTATATAATTATCTCTCACTAAGAATTCTTTGACTTCAATTGCTATAAAAATAATAGAAGTTTAGAAAGGACCAATATGTGACTTGAATATCTTTTTTGCCGCTATTATTGAGTCTGTAATAACAATAATTTCATGGACATTTTGTTTTTCCATAGTGGAAATGAGACCTGAGTGAATAGCCATTAGCTCAGCTTCTACAAAGATGATATTCATTGTTTGAGCTCTTGTTTGTTTTATAATAGTATTGTTTTTTCAAATGTGAGCAACAGCAGTAGTCATATTAGACTTCTTGACATCTCCATCTGCTATGATAGTGACTTAGTATAGGGATATTTGGAACTGGCAGAAGACTTCATTGAGGTTTTCTAGATGTTTATAAATGTCTTTTTTGTTTAATGAATCAAAAGGATAAAATAAAAATTTGTTAGAAAAATAATTGACTACTCTCAAACCAGGAGAAAAAATAGAATAAAAAGGTAAGAAACTTTTATTGACTTCTGATAACCATACATTGACATCTTTGATAGAACTTTTCAGTTTTATTTTTTGTTTTGCTATGAGATTTTGAGTTGAGAATTTATAAGGGGGTTAATTCTTGGTATATTACATATCTAGTAACGAGTTAATGGTATAGGACTGAGGTATCAATTTATAACAGAGGTGATAACAACTATTTAGCTTTTGTAAGTAGAGATATATTAGTATAAGGCCAGCAATAGCTTCAATGTCTTCTATAGAAGAGGTAAAAAATGCTTTTAAGATTTATAATATGGTTTTTTTTGCATTTTTTTAAGTTTTGCTAAGTTTTAACAACAGAAGCTTCTTTGAAAAACCATAGCTGGAAGCCATATAAAGCAATGGAGAGAATATATATTCTATACAATAAACACTTTTGAAGAGAAAGAATACTCTATAAAGAGTTGCCCAGAAGCTTTATGGCATTAAGGGTTGAGAGGTATTTCATGACATAATAATATATATAGTAATAAAAGTTGAGTTTTTGGTCAAAGAAAAAGCCTAAGTATTGCTAGATAGGTTTAGGTTGAAGAACAGGTTCTCTTACTGAGAAAAGATTAATGGAGAGGTTTGGGGGGTTTTGAGCTCTGGTAAAGTAAAAGACCTCAGATTTATTATGTTCTATAGTAAAACCTGTATTAAGAAGAAGTTTAGACATAATATTGTAGCTACAGAAGAGGAAAGCAGAAAACAGATTATAACTCTTTTCTTATGAAATTTTTTTGAATGTTTTTATGATTAGAGCCATATAAATAGTAGATAGAATGGAAGAGAGGGCGGAGCCTTGGTCTACACTGGCACTGGTATTGAATAATAGAGAAATAAAACCATTCCAAGTATATGTTGTTGACCTGTTGAAATGGTAGTTGTTAAAGAATTTAACTATATTGTTGTTTAAGCTTGTTTTCTTAAAACATAAAGAAAGAAATGAATAATTGAGAGAGAAAAACTGGATAATATCAAATGCTATAATACTAGTGTGATATTGTTTAGTCTAGCCCACACAAATAATATGGGTGAGGTAGGTGCTCATGTCAATAGTAGAGCATTGTCTGATACTACCAAGTTGATTAAGGTCTAAGAAACTATTTACCAACATATAAAATTGAAGGTGATTGCTAATGACCTTTTTGATAAGTTTGTCTGTTGTGTTGAGAAGTACTATAGGGTGGAACAATTTGGGGGTATTATACAAGTCTTTATAAAGCTTGGATATAATGACCAAAGTAGCCTCTTTGAAGTACCTAGGCCAGACTTCTAGAAGTATACAAGTGTTAGCTATATCTACAATTTTTTTAAGGTATATGCCATCAGCAATGATGGTTTTAAGATGTCTTCAGGAGACATGATTGAAACCAGAGGTGGAGAAAGATAAGTACTTAGCTATTGCATCTTTAACTTCTTAATAAAAAAATAGAGGTCATTCTATAGAATTACATTGTGTTATATCATCTAGGAATCTTTCATCAGTTTGGCAGTTTTTAGCAGAGTTGTATAAACTGTATAGAGCATTCCATAGTGATTCAAGGGTATTATAGGGTTGCCCTTTATATTTGATGGTTTTGGTGGTAGACAGTAATTTCTTTTTGACCCAGTTCATGAGATTCCATGGTCATTTATTTAAGGTTGTGATTTCTTGTATTTTGTTGTCAAAGAACTTTTTCTTGGCCAACTGAACTGATATTTTGAAGGTTTTCCAATTGACACAATTGCTATGAGTGCAATAGTTATCAAGACTATTAGTACACTCTTGGTTCTACTATTCTTTAGAATATTTTGTGATTCAGCTGGTTTTGGCATGTTTGGACCATACATCCCTAAATATTAGTGCTAGATTGTTAACCAGGGCTTGAGTTCACTGTTGTTGCTAATAGTTGCTGTATTCAAAAGTTTGATATTCTCTTTGATTTCTGTAATAAACTTTTTCTCAGCTTTGCTATTCTTTTTGATAAATTGGATAGTGATATTAATGTCTTCTTCCTTTATGCTGATTTCAATGACCATAGGAACATAATTGGATGACTTTCTCTTGTCTGGGAATAGAAAATACTTGGTAAATCTGCAGTTGTTAAAAAGGAGAAAAATAAGATCTAAAACTAAGTTAATATCTCTAGGATTGTTAGTGTATCTTGTAGGGCCTGGATTGCATGGAGGGAATAACTCAAGATCTAAGCTATCAGCAATAAGGGTGAGATTTTCAGTATAGATTGAATAATGGGGGAAAGAAAGGTCCTAGTCATAGTCTCTTATGTTGAAATTGCCCATCATTGTAACAGTGTTTCCTATATTTCTGACATTGTCTTATAATATTTGGAAGGTTACCTGATTGTTGTCTGGATAAACATTTATAATATAGTTGATGTTTTGATTGTTATGAAACAACATGATATTGATGTCTCAATGATTGATAATGTTTAACCTGAGCAGAAATTTGAGTTTTGAAACCTGTTTGTTAATATAAGTGATAATGCAGGGGATATTGTTGATTGAACTACTGTTTCAAATAAGGAATAACCATTCAGAATGTTTAGGAGCACTATATAATAGATCTCCTTTAGAATTGGTGTTGCTAGAAAGGTTGTGTATAAGATAGCAAGGGAGCTCTTGGATAAGGGTAATGTCTGATATATTTTTTTGTTCCTCTAGAATAATGTCAGTAAGAATTTTGTTCTTCTTGACATTTTGAGAAAAAATCTGTAGGTTGTAAATATTCATAGTTTGTTGCTACTTATAGCTAAGTAGATCAAATTAGCCCTGATTTTCTAGAGCTCTTGTGACTTCTTGCTGTGTCATTCACAATTAAATTGGTTCTTCCAAAATGGGCATTTGTTATTGTTGATGGTGTGATCTCCCTTGCATTTGAATGAGTGAGGTTTGCCTGCTTTTGTTTCTGGTCTGGGAGGGTTAATTTTTAAATTAGCTTTACAGCACCAAGCTATATCTCTATGATGTTCAATTTTGTGAGGTCTACTGCATTTCTGACATTTAGAGCCATGAGCTCTGCAAGGAAATATAGAGTGACCCCACTTCCAACAGTTGTGACACTAAGATATGCTAGAGTTTATATTGGGCCCCCTAATAGTAGTGATGCAATGACCAAAATTAAAGAAGTAGTTAATAAGAAGCTTAGCCTTGGAACTGTTCTGCAAATCCCAAATATCTAGCCAAACAATAGCTATGTCTGATTTGGGTGACACTTTAATAACTCTGGGTTTTGAGACAAGTGAGATGTTTTTGAACAAGTTGGTGTAGTTGATTGAGTTGACAATGTTCTTATAAGTAAGTTTATTGCCATTGGGTTGGATATATGGGATGCCTATAATCTTGAGATAGAATTTGGATTGCAGCAGATAAGTGTTATGACTTGGCAAAATGGTTGGGTTATTATTTATATTTTTTTTCTTTTTCTTTTCTTTCTTTTCTTATTTGGACTTACTACACAAGGAAGGAGTATAGGAAAGTATTACACAGCTGATGTCACAGTGTCATATTACATGATGAAGTCATATAATAAGTATAGGAGAGTAGTGTACAGACCATGTAGTAGTTATATAAGTAGTATATAGAATTTAATAGGAACTCTATTAAGTTCTCCTTGTCAACTCAGACTTGGAGTATAATTAAGTTGTCTCAGACTAAGTTGCTATAATGAAAGAAAAGTACTTTGTTATTGTTAATACCATCAATTAACTTAATATATGTCTTAAAGAGACCAAGATCACTAGGTACAGGAACATTGTTAGTAACAATAGAAACACTATCCAAACATGAATCCTTAGAGTTTAGAATAAGGCTTCTGGAGGTATACTCTACACTATATACTACTATAGCTTGTTTATTCCTAATCCTATGGTCCTACTAGTCAGGGTCAGGAGTTGCTAAGTCAAGCTAGAGGTAATTAAATATTATATAGTAATATTTAATTAGGCACAAGATTGCTCTAGGAGATCAGTCTAGTGTTCTAGAGGTGGTATTGGTAAAGTTCCTTTACACTTACCTCTCCTCTAAGATTGCTGCATCTTGAAGCAATTGCTCTGGAGTTGAAAATTGTGTCAAAGTTTATCCAGCAGATGTACCTGGAGACTACAGGGTATTTGTAGTAGTACCCCACCACAAAGTCAGAGACCAAAATGTTGGAGACCACTTCCTAAGAGTTGTGCTTCCTATCCCTTCTACTTCACCAAGAACTAAAATCTCCTCCAATGCTAGCAACTGTTTAGGATTTCCTTTACCTCCCATTCCTTCTCTCTGTCAATGATAATTGGTGGTAGTAGAGGCTCTGATCTTTGTTCTAGTATGGGATTGTCTGGAGCAGCAGACAGTTTTACTATATTGAATATGGGACAGAGTTTCTTTATTATATGTAGTAGCTCAAGGCGATAGGCTAGAGGTCCTACTTGACATTCCACTACAAATGGTCCAAGGCAATGATAGGACAATTTTGGAGATGGACAAGTGGTCTTGGTATCAGATATGTTGAGGAATACTCGGTCTCTAGGATGAAACACTAGGGTTGGAGATTTTCTTTGGTTGTAGTATCTTGTTATATCTTCTTGTGCCTTCTAGATTGCAGACTTGGCCTCTTTGACTGCTACCTTCATTTGTTCTATGAACTTGTTCACCATTTCCAGTCTAGAGGGTCATTGCCTGGGTTTAAAGCCCATATAAGAAGTTTATTCAGTGTTGAACAAGAATGGAATCTACTAGATGGATGAATGCATGTAGTTGTTGTGCTAGAACTCCGCTATGAACAGCAAGTTATACCAGTTGTCCTGTCTCTCATTGGTGAAGAGCTATAGATACTGATTTAGCTTTTGGTTGACATGTTCTGTTTATCTGTTGGTTTGTGGATGCCAAGTAGTGGAGAAAGCTAGCTGTACTTTTAGCAGTTTGTAGAGTTCCCAGATGAAGAGTACCACAAACTGGAGTCTGTGGTCCAAAATTATATGTTAGAGCAGCCCATAAAGCTTTTATACATTGTAGAGGAATAGTCTGGTAGTCTCTTCCATAGTTACCATTGTGTGTGTTAGAATAAAGTAGGCTCTCTTTGACACACAGCTGACTATGGTCATAACAGTATTACATTCAGAAGATTTGGGGAGCTCTACTACAAAATTTATGCTGAGCATATCCTATCTTGCTTCGGAGATATAACTCTCTGACCTAAAGAATATCATATTGCTTTTATACAAAGGTACAGGTTACAGGTACTAATATACTGTCTGATGTACCTGGACATTTGGGACCACTAGTAGTTGTAAGACACCAGCTCTAATGTTTTCTACTGTTTAGGGTATTCAGCAATCTTTGTGTTATGGTGCAGAGCAATGATCTTTCTGCACAAGTCTAGAGTCTAGAAAACATAGATCTTTCCTCTAAAATAGAGCAGTCCATTGATGTTTATTCACTCTGAGAAGTGTACTATTCTGCTAGAGGACTTCTAGGGCAGCCTTGGCTACCAGCTCTTTCTGATCTCTGGAGTAGTTGCCCTTGTAGACTTTGGCCAGGATGCTGTGTTTGACCCTGGTCAGCTCTAATCCCTCAAGGGCTTGGATCACTAGGAGTTCTGGATATAGCAAGACAATGTTTTTGTTGTCTAAAGCTTCATTTCCATGGTCAGGCCTTTGAGAAAGTGTATCTAGCTTACCTATAGACTGTCCTGGGTAGTGACACAGTGTAAAGTCAAAGCAGGCTAGATAGAAAGACCAGTATATCTACCTCTGATTCAGTTTTCTCACTGTCATGAAGTACTCTAGATTTTTGTGATTAGTCTATATCTCTACTAGATTGGATGTTCCTTTGAGGAAGTGCTTCTACTCTTCTAGTGTGTAGATAATGGCCAGCATTTCCTTGTCATAGATCTCATAGTTTTTTTCCACTGGAGATAGGGATTTGCTATAAAATGCTACCAGTCTCTATTTGCCATCTGTCACAGACTGTTGGAATAAGACAGTACCTGTGGCAAAGTTTAAGCTATCTACCTCAATCCAAAAGGGCTCCAAGTCTTATAGCAAGACTAGTACTAAAGTGGTAGTTACTGCTATCTTGAGGGCTTCAAAAGTAGCTTGCTTCTTGTTCTTCTATTTCTATGCCTTGTTAGAGTATGTGAGGTTGAAAAAAGGTCGAGCAATAGTCAAAAAGTCCTATATAAAATGCCTGTAGAAGTTAACAAACCCCAGAAAGGCCTGGATATCAGTTCATGACTTCAGGATAGACTACTCTCAGACTCCAGTAATCTTGATAGGATCTATAGAAATCTTGTTTTCCAACACGACTAGACCCAGGTATTTAATATGTTCTTTCTGGAATTTGTATTTCTCTAGACAAAGATATAGATTGTGCTCTACAAGAATCTCCAGCACTTTTCAGATAGTCTTAGCATGCTGTTCAATGGTCCTAGTGAAGATCAGGATGTTGTCTAGATATACCACTACAATGCCTTCTGCAATAAGATCTCAGAATATATTGTTCATTATCATCTAGAAGATGGCCAGACTGTTAGTTATTCTAAAAAATATTACCAGGGGTTCAAACAGACCACAGTTGGTGCACAAGATGGTCTTTCACTCATCTCCAGGCTTGATATATACATTGTTGAAACCCTAACAGATGTCCAATTTACTAAAGTATTTAGCTCCATAGAGTTGAGACACAAGCTTGGAGATGAGAGATAAAGAATACTTATTCCTCACCATTATAGAGCTAAGGGCCCAGTAGTCCTGTACTAACCAGAGAGAGCTGTTTTTCTTCTTAATGAAAAAGACCAGTATAGTCATGGACAATTTGGATGAGCAGATCCATCCAGTACATAAGTTTTCCTCTAAAAAGGTATACAATTTCTTCTGCTCAACCGAAGACAGAGAGTACACCTTAGTCAACCTTGGTTTAGAACCTGGCAGGAGTTCTATGGTATAATCCTAATAGTGATGCTCCAGAAAAATGTTGAAATTGTCTTTAGTGAACATGAACTTAAACCCTCTAGCATATAGGGACAATGGGGTCATAGTAGCCAGTGTTTCTATACTCTAATATGCTCTTTCTGCCAACCTTTGGAAATTGGTTATAGAAGCTTATATGGTCTCTTCACAGGGCTTGGGAAGCAGTCTGGCTATAAACAATCTATCCTTGAGCTCTTAGTCTTATCTGTTGGTTCTACATGGAATTTTGGACTCCTTTTCATTGCTGTCTAAGAGAGGAGTGGGTCTAGTCTAACAATGCAGTAGGGCTGGGACCTCTTGTCTTCTCTTCAAGGCTTGTTTCTTCCACAATGTTCAATATCCTTTATAGTAGGGTGAGTATCTAGTCATAAAGACCTCACTTTTTTCCCAGTTGACTTTTGGATTGTGGTCCTTTAGCTAGGTATAGCCAAGAATCAGATTCTGTTTTCCCAGACTGGAGATGGCTAGGAGCATCTACTCTGAGTAGGTCTTGTAGTAGAGGACTATGTCTACCATCTCTGATATCTAACCTATCTTGTTGGAAGAGTCATTGACATTGAAGACCAGTATAGGCTGAGAGATGGTCCAGGTATTAATCCTTTTGGAGTGGACAAAGTTACAGTCTATGAAGTTAACAGTGGCTCTGCAGTCCAGAAGTGTTTTAATAAAGTGGAGTTTGCTGGTATTGGTTGTACTGATTTCTATAAATAAGACCAAAGACATTCCTTGTGTATCTAGAGTATTGGCAGAAAGTTGTTTGGGCAATTGTTTCTCCCATTTTGGTCTCTGGGGAGTCATATAGACCACTAGGGTAGAAGAAGGGAAGGATATGTCTGCTAGTTCATTGTTATTTGTATTAACTTCTTCTATATTGAGTACAGTAAACCTATTTACAGGGAGCAACTGGAGTATATCTTTTGCTGGTTGCTCTATGCAAAATCCTCTTCAGAGGAGGACTCCATTCCTTCTGCTATAACTGCATCCTTCAAAGCTATTAGATTCTCAATTAGCTTTTCCCTTTGCTCCACTATTAACTATTATACATTGAGCTGGTATGGAAAGTCCTTCATGAGGTGGCCTGTTTCTCTACAATAATAGCAGTTGTGCAGAAGGAGAGGCCAGGCCTCTTGTGCTGCATCAATATCCATGGAGATCCCAAGGAACAAAAGAAATAGCAAGGGCAGAGGCTTCAAAGGGGCTAGTGTGGGAAGAGCTGGAGGGTGTGAACTATAGTTAGGGGGGCCAGATGTAGAGCAGGGAGCCTCAAGGAAAACAAAGATGTCAAGCATTGGAAGGACTAGAAGGCTTTATTGGCTAGCCTAGCTTGGTCAATCCTCTAAACTGCATAATACCATACCTCAGGGTCAGTGTCTATAGGTCTCTTATACAGCATACATATAGCATAGTAGCAATTTGACTCTGAATGTTTGCTCAGAGTCCTTGTCAAAATTTCACCACCAGGGTCTAGAGGTTCATGTAGCCAGTATTGGAGACCAGAGCTTGAAAACTATTTAAGTAGTTGTTTACCATTCGACTTTCTTGGTGGTAGGACACATCCTCTAAGGTATTGATTGCATTGACCTCTTTGTTCATAGAGAAGAACTAGATGGAGAAGTGCTGATCAAAGTTAGCCTAGTTCTGGATGGAAAAAATTCTAGTGTCTGCTTTTCATCAAAAGAAATTCTTGGTCTATTTTGCAGCCCAACCTCCTTTGAAAAATGTCAGTACCCAGAGCATCTTTTTCTCATAGCTAAATTGCTCTAGAGCCAGGCATATGTACAAGACATAGGAGTTGGGGAATGCATGGCCTAAACTTCACTCTCTATGAAAGTCTAGAGGAGAAGAGAGTTTTGGGTGGGCTTAGGATTTTAGGGTGACCAAAGAAGGAGTTGGTACTGTGGGTGGAGGTAGAGAGGCTGTTATTGGGGCTGGAGACTAAGGATTAGAGACCAGCTGCATAAGCTGCTGTAGCTGAACAGTCAGGGTAAAGAAAGCATTGTTTATATTTGTTTCTGAGTTGTTTTATCACTCAGTAACTTTGTGTAAATGGTGTTGCAGATATGCCAGGGCATTGGCTATGCCCTGGGAGATATCTGTGTATAATATTTGTATGGAGCAAAATTCACAAAGGGTTGGTTGAGGACAAAGGAGAGTATTTAGTAGGAGACTGTTCACTGTGTTCTTTCAAGGCTCTATTTAGGAGATCCTAAACTACTATAAGGACAACCAGAGCAGAGTAGACTCCAGAAGAATCCTTAGTGATATTACACTTCTAAGTTATATTATAACTTACCTCCAGGAGAATCCTTAGAGTTTAGAATAAGACTCCTAGAAGTATACTCTACACTATATACTACTACAGCCTGTCCATCCCTGATCCTATAGTCCTACTAGTCAGGGTCAAGAGTTGCCAAGTCAAGCTAAAGGCAATTAAATATTATATAGTAATATTTAATTAGACACAGAATTACTCTGGGAGGTTAATCTAGTGTTCCAGGGATGGTGTTGGTAAAGTTCCCTTACAGCTTCTTGTATGATTAAGTCAATGTATTTCTCTAAGATAGATACTATAGCCTATTTCCTTGAGGGTCCTTTGGTAGTGATTTGGATCTTTTTCTTCCTCTGGGTAGTTAGGAAGACCAATTTATGTATGTCCAGGATCTTGCTATTGGACAACACTGGGAAAGCTTCTTTAATACACAGGATATTTTCAGCAGAAATAGCAGCTTATGCAAAACTGCATAGTGTCATGGCTTTGTTATGCTTAACAAGTACCTTTTTCAATTTCTCTCTTGTTTTCTTGCTAGGTCAAGAGAATAGAAATAGTGGAACATGATTAATTCTTGTTGCTCTATTGGTATTGACTAGAGAAGATTGTAGAGAGGGTTGGTTCCTCTCAAATTGAGACTTGGCCTTGAACTGAAAAGTGATATTATCTGCAGTATTGATTTGGTCCCATTCAGCTTTATATATAGCTAATACAAATGTCCAAGCAGCTTTGCCAAATGGCTTCAGTTGAGGAATATCTTTGTCATTATAACCTTTGAGCTTTCTTTGTTTGAGAAATGTTGCTATACACTAGAGGAAGCATGCTATATTGAAAATGTTGCCTTGAAAAAATTTATTGGTACTAAATAGAGAAGTGGTCCCAAATCTACCATCCTATAAGCTGGGATTAGCTAGGATATTGGTGCTATATGGAATGACTTCTGGAGAAGAAAGCTAAGACAAGAAGGCCTAAGAGAGTATGTTAATAGATACCACCTCATTGACTTCTTGAGATTGAGTGCCTGCCTTACTAGATTCTTGAAGTTGAGCAATCATATTTGGCAGCTCGTTCAAAGCCTAATACTCTTGTTGATTTTCTTAGTCTTGTATTTGTTCTGTTACAAACTTCATTTGGACCATAACTCTAGGAATACTTGACAGATTTCAATGATCTAAATGGCCACTAAAAGCTCTTAAGAAGACCTTTCAAATGGTACCAAAAACATCTCAAGGCAATTAGTATTCACTGAGTTATCAGCAGATCAGTCTACAATTACCAAGTCACTACATACTAAATCACTGATATCTTGGGAACTGCTTAATATAATTGTTTGCTTCAACAACCATTGTGAAGCTCTCTTCAATGCTCTTTTTTGGCTATAAATAGACCCCAAGGCAATAAGATCCCATGAAGATACAAGGTTCTCAATGTTTGTACATAATACTGATCTTTATCTATAGATTATCATCTGTTCTTGAATAGAACAAAGGACTGTCCTAAGATAGTTATGTTATCTCTATTTCAAGAACAATAGCACTCCTATATATAGAACAATAGGTGGTGATTATGTGATAGACTGTCCTGGTATACAGACTACTACAATCATATATTTAAGAACTGTATGTCTGAGGATAAATCTCAGACTTAATAATATCTTTTGTTACTTGTCTAACTTTGCTTTTTTGAGTTCTTTGATTACTAAATCAGCAAATCACAAATTAATAAGTGGCCATTTATGATATGATCACTGTCCTAACTATTGTTTTTAGGCTTTTTAACCTCTATATTGTTCTGGAGATCCATTTTTTCTACATAGTCCATTTCTAATAATGTCCCCAAGTTTATAAATACCTCCAATAGGCTTCTGGACTAGTCTATTGATACCCTTGAGGTAGGACAGTCTCTTTGTATGTTAATAGCTGTATTTTTAGACCTTTTAATATGATATATAAAAGATTAGGACTCATAGTTACTATTTGTAGTTAATGTAAAGTGTTTATTTGTTGTTTTTCTCTTAGACACTACCATTATGATGGTGGTAATAGAATAAGAAGCAATGAGATCTAAATCCTTTGTTGCTTCAGTCAATATTTTCTATAAGACAAATATTAAATTATCAAGACAAAAGATAATCAAAAACTCATAGTGTATTCCTTTGGTAGGATTTTTGGAAAATACCATAGTAGGATATGGCCTTTGTTGCTCTTAATAATACATAGGCAATTTATATGTTCTAGATTTGGTTTTTTGAGTATTTTACTGATTTTCTAGCTATTTTCAAGAATAGAGACATCACAGTCTACTATATCTATGGATATATTCAGTAATATATTATAGAAAATTAAAAAGAAAATACTTACACAAGTGATGCATGGCTGTAGTTGATATATTTACTATCAAGTTTTAATATTTTATTACTTGGATTCTCTCTTTATAATTTTCTTATCTTTGGTAAAAGATATTTTGTTTTTTATTTTTGTCTGTAATTTCTAAATTTCAATTATCTTTTTCATTTTATTTCTTCTAGTATAGCTTCTGGTCTTGGTTTTTTTGACACAAGTTATTTTATTGGAGAAAGTTGTAATAAAATATGATATTAAGATATCTAGGAATTTTAGTCATCATTAGAAGTATCCAAAACAAAATTTATAGAAGTACTAAAACTTATACTCTAGTATTGTAAAACACTATATATATATTAAGGTAACTATTTATAGTATAAATTTATTGTTTTTGAGCCTATTAAATCTAAGAGTGTATCTTACACTTTTCTTTCAAAAACTCTATTATACCCTCTCCTCTTATAAAGTTAGATGTTATGAGAGTTCCAAAAGGAGAAAAGTTTCCCAAGCATTTGAACATTTAATCCAAAACCTCAAAACACATAATAGAGTTAAGATATAAATAGTATAGGAACTAAGGTCATGTGACAAGGTTAGGTGATCACAGAACATTCTAGAAGGTTATATGACCATGGACTAAGAGTATAGCCACTGTAAAAGTAATATAAGTAGAAGTCTAATCCAACAAAGAACTCAATAGAGTTCTTCTTGAACATCCATCTAAGATGATCACTAAGAGCATTCACTGCCTATCGATAATATTAGGGCCATAATAAAGTTAAAAATAAGTCAAAGATGAAGATAGTAGTGACCTAACATCAGCAAGAATTATATCTATTATTATTAAATTTTCTATGACTTCTCAACTAGTCAACTGACCATTTATAGTATAGATATAAGCCTTTCTCAGTTTTCTACCCTAGTTAATGACTTCTAACACATTTATTTTTAATCAAAGTATGATATAGTATCCCACTAAGGAAGGTTATATATAATGCAGTATCCCAATAAGGAAAGTGATATATGATATAGTATTCTAGTAAGAAAACTATATTAATATTAACACTTATTTGCTATTTATTAGGATATAAGACCTTAGCTGTCCTCTACTCATTTCAAAAATATACTAGATATCTCTAGATATGTTATTTGTCATCTGGAGGTATACAAGACTTGCACAAGGTATGTAACATTTTTTTTTCAATTGATTTGTTATTTTTCTGATTTTTTTATCTTTATAGTAAACTAATAGGTTATATAGTTGTCTCTCCTCTTTGAACTTATAATAGACACTCCAGGGATATGCCAGATATCTCTGAGAAGTATACCAGTCATACCCAAGGTGTATAGTAATTTAATTTTATATATTGACTATTTTACTGACTTACTTGCCTTTATAGATAGATGACATACTGTTTTATGTTTCTGCTCTATATATGTACTCTAGACATTCTAGAAATATACTACACATCTCTTGAAAGTGTAATAGTTATGTCCAAGATGTATACTAATTTGATTTGATATATTGACTATTTTACTCACTTACTTGCTTTTATAGGTAGATAATGCACCATCTTATGTTTCTACTCTGTATATATACTATATATACTCCAAAGATATACCAGACATCTTTTAGAGGTATACCAGTAATGCCTAAGGTATGTTATATTTTATTTAATATATATATGATTTTCTCAATATTAGATATATATATCTACATTCGTATAATTCTAGGTAAGTAAAACCTGCTTCACTGTTATATTTCTTCTTTAATGACCATTTTGCTAGACAATGATTCTGCTTGTCTACTAACCTCTGTCCAGTGTCCAGGATATAGTAATATAGACAAAATAAGAGGCTTTGTTTGGCCTTAGGTAAAAGGAGAGTCTCTTCCCAAAATTGGCTAGTAGTTTAGGTATGATAGTCTAAACAAGGCAGAGTTTGAGGAATAGAGTTTATAACTCTTTTCTCTGTATAGTATTTTATACCATTCACTATATTTTCTTTTGCTTTTTGACTGGCTGAAGCATGCAGTTAACTGTTTTCTTCTTGGAAAAAAGTATAAGGAGATTCTACTAATACTGTCTCTGAAATACCAGACTTATAGTTTGGAGTGACTCTGTGCTTAATTCAATATTACTATATAATATTTAATTCCCTTTAGCTTGACTTAGAGATCTCTGACTCTGACTGGCAGGACTACAGGATTAATGATACCTCAGTAGAAAAAGTATATATATTGTAAAAGTACACCCTAGGAGCATTATTCTAATCTCTAAGAATTCTTCTGGAGGTGAGTTGTAACATATTTAGGAGTGTAATATTACTAAGAATTCTCCTGGAGTCTACTCCACTCCAGTCATCTTTATAGAAAGCTTGTAAATCATCTTACTGTATAGGGTGAGAATGTATTCTATATATGTTTTTACTATACCTGATATGTTTAACAGAACTATGGTATGTTTTTCAATTTTTTTTTCAATTTTTTCAATATTTATTAACTAACATAGCATATATAATATTTTTTACCTTAATTTTCAATTCTTTGGTTATAATATATAGTGAAAATGTCTTTCTCACCTCTTCTCACTATGTATGATATTCCCAATGTTATTACAGTAAGTTTTTTCATTTTTATTCAATTTTTTAATATCTACTCACCAATATTGTATATAGACTACTTATTGTCTTACCTCAGTTGCAACACAGGCAAATCATAGACAGGAGATATATATGAGATATATCTCTGCTATCTTTTTATATTAAGCTAAGTAATTATTTTCTAATGTATTTTTGAACCTAATACTGCTGAGTTTTCTAGATATCATTTTTATTAAATAGTTTTTTCATTTTTTTAATTTAATCTTTAGTTGTCTTTGAGATCTGTTAGAAGAGGCTTTTCTGACAGATATCAAAGGCAACTTTATAGTGTAGATAATGTATGTATCTTTTTACAATAAACTTGATATTTTTTTCAAATAGAGTTTAGAATAAGGCTTCTGAGGTATACTCTATACTATATACTACTATAGCTTGTCTATTTCTAATCCTACAGTCCTACCAGTTAAGGTCAAAAGTTGCCAAGTTGAGCTGGAGATGATTAAATATTACATAGTAATATTTAATTAGGTATAAGGTTACTCCAGGAGATTGGTCTAGCATTTCAGAGGTGGTGTTGGTAAGGTTCCCCTATAGTCAATCTATACTCTAACCTCCAAAATATTAGTTTTGTAGTTAGTGTACTGAAGGAGACAGCCTATATATTTGCAACTATGGTTAAAATCTTTGTATAGAATGTCTTAACCATATTTCCACTAATATTGAACTTGGTGATTTTACTTATTTTTATTACTGGTTAGCAAATTCAGCAATTTAGTATCAACTATATCATGTATAATTTTATATCTTTTATTTATTTTCTACTAATAATTCAAAATAGTCTTTTTTTCTTTTTCAACAATCTTCTATGATTTCAAATTCTAACCTTACAAGAGTATGACTTTCTCTTATCTTAATGAATAATCTTTGTATTTTGGTTTTTCAACTTTCTAAATTTAATCTAGTTTTATATATATCTCATCTTGTTTATAGTCATATCAAGCTCTATTTTCCAGAAGAATCTTTAGAAAATAACATCAACTTAATTAAAGTAGAGATTAATACTGGTATTAAAGAGTTTAAAGCACAAATGAATAAACTTTCTCAACAACTTTTACAGTATGCTTTTTTAACTACTTTATAACAACTACTAAGTCTTTTTAGATTCAACTAATTTATTATTTTCATATATACTCATATAACCCCCAGAAGGAGAGTTTTGAACTCAGCCAAAACCAAATATATAGCTGTTTTATTCTTAGAATATAAGTATATAAATTTCATTTAATACAATTTTTTGACTTAACTTTTTTTCTTAGTTTTTTATCTATATCTTTCCATCCTCTATTGTCGAGCACTTAAAGAGAGATAACCAATTATATAGTGACTTAGCCTGAAATGACTTAATCATCCTCTAAGTCTGAGTTAACAAGGAGAACTCAATAGAATCTTTATTTGATTATTATATACTATTTATATATATTCTGTATTTACTTCTATTTATAATATTCCACACATCTCCTTTGAGTCATTTCTTCTTACATGTCTATTAATTCCCTAATTAAATAAAAGAAAAAGAAAAGAAATATAAATAATGACTTAGCTATTTGGCCAAGTTATAATACCATCCCTTTCTCAAGGTCTCTTATCCCAAGGATCTTTTTTTTTTTTTTTTTACAATTTTTATTAAAAATCCCAAATTTTTTTTTTTTTTTTTTTTTTTTTTTTTTTTCCCTTTTTTTTTTTT
>Ga0153936_100116_pt1 | contig 18359 bp, 22 predicted proteins | sample TSNJ020MetaG_FD_102272 | JGI IMG/M metagenome (GOLD analysis project Ga0153936, IMG submission 102272) | Attine ant fungus gardens microbial communities from New Jersey, USA - TSNJ020 MetaG | ecosystem: Host-associated > Fungi > Mycelium > Unclassified | place: USA: New Jersey, Wharton State... | reverse complement strand
TTATTGTCTTTTTGGGAGGTTTAAGATGACCGAAAATATGCCACTGCTTATCCTTTCCTTAGGATTTATCCTGCTTTCTGGATTCTTTACGGCGTTTTCCAGCCACAAATGGGATGATTAATACTTTATTCCACTTAGCTATCCCGCAGGTTTAGTCACGCCTGCGGGATGCCTATAAATGCGCCCCTTAGCGGCTATTTTTACTGGCTGAATTAAATTAACGTTAACGGCTTCGTTATTTATTTTTGCTTCCAGTTCCATCTTAAATAACTCCCTAACATAATAAAACAATATGTAACAACTAACCGCGCCATAATTTCCAAAAGCACACGCACCCTGCATACATATCAGGAGAACGGATGAAAAGGTCAGGTTACATACTGGTTGTTATCTCACTGTTAGGTTTACTGCCAGGTCTGGCAATGGCCTACTCCGGTGACCGGCAGTTAAAGTCCACCCCAGGCAACTCGGGTCCCGATGCCTATAAAGAAGAGACTTTTAGCGCTGATTTTAAGAACTATAAGATGGGTGATATCGTGCCAGATATCTATCGCAGCGAGACCTATAACATCAAACAGTGGCAGTTGCGTCACCTGCCGGCGCCGGGGGCAGACAATCACTGGACCTACATGGGTGGCAACTACGTCCTGATTACTAATGCCAGCGGTAAAATCCTCAACGCCTTATCCGGCGATATCTTCTTCGAGCATTAATATCCCCTTCTCTGTACAAAAGATCGCCTGACTGCCGGGCGCTCTTTTCTTTTTTGTATATCCGGCTTATGCTAAAACCATCCCCGTGCCAAATATCGGCAATATAAGTAAGGCATTTAAATTATCGCAACCATAACATTGTAAGCGTTAATGTTATTTTTACTTATTAATATGACAAATAAGCCATTGCGTTATTAGCATTGTGTAAAAAAATCCGCAAAATAATAACCCTCATGTTAAAATAGTAATACCCCGATGTTATTTAATTTAGCAAAGGTTAATTAGAGAGTTTAACTATGTCAGACTGGAATCCTACACGCTATCTACAATTTGAAGCAGAAAGAACCCGCCCGGCCAATGAATTAGCCGCACGGGTTGATTTCTCGCAGGCGACGGCAATAACCGACCTCGGCTGTGGGCCGGGTAATTCAACGGCTGTCCTGGTGAAACTCGCGCCGAGGGCGGCGATTACCGGGGTGGATAACTCCGCCGCTATGTTAGAAAAAGCCCGTAATATTCTACCCGGTTGCCACTTTCAAACCGCGGATATTGAGCAATGGCAGGCGGATAGCCGTCAGGATGTTATTTTCGCTAATGCCTCTTTGCAGTGGGTGGCAAACCATCAAGTGGTTTTCCCCCGCCTGGTGAGCCAACTGGCGATTGAGGGCCAATTAGCCGTACAAATGCCCGATAACTGGCACGAGCCGTCACACCGTTTAATGCGTGAAGTGGCCGTTGAAATGGGCTATCCGGATAGAAACCGCGAGTCGATTCTTAGGGCGGATGAGTACTATGATATTTTAACAGAGGCCGGATGCGAGCTTGATCTGTGGCGGACAACCTACTTCCATATAATGCCATCCACCGAGTCAATTATTGATTGGTTAAGCACCACAGGCTTACGCCGCTTTCTCAATCATCTGCCACCGGCGCAACAGGAGAAGTATTTACAGCGTTATCGGGAATTGATAGCTGAAAACTACCCGGTGCAGCAAGACGGCAAAGTGATTATGCCCTTTCCCCGCCTGTTTATCCTCGCCCGCAGAATACGCTAGAAGCCAAAGTAAATGGACAACTGTTATGCGGTTGTCCATTTTTTCTGCGCCGATAAGCCTACTTACACTGATTAGCCACCGGCTGAACCCAGCGTTGGCGCAGGGCGTCGTAACACCAGTTATAGATAATGGTGTAGGGCAAGAAGAATAAAAAGAAGCCAATTTCAACCATTAATGCCTGCCACAATGTGATGCCCAGCATCCAGGCGGCGAGGGGCAACCCAATCAAAATAAACCCGCTTTCAAAACCCAATGCGTGGGCGACGCGTAGCGGCATTCGCCTCTTTTGGTTAATGGGGAAAATCTTATCAAAGCCGGTGTTATAGATAATATTCCACACCATCGCTACCGTTGACAGCATCACAGCCAGTAATCCCATTTGGAACAATGGCTTGTTCATTAACCATGCGGCAACTGGTGCACAAATACCAATGGCGATAGCCTCAAATAACACGGCGTGAACAATACGCTCACCCAAACTACGATGTTGCTTTTTCATCATACCAGTCCTTGCGTTAAGTCCGCTTATTATCATCGACTTTAGTGATACAATTAAGTTATCTCCCATCGATAAAAGCGATAGATCATGCGCTACTCTCCTGAATCTCTGGAAGCCTTTTTGCAGGTTGTCAGCACCGGCTCCTTCTCTGCCGCCGCGCGCAAGCTGAAAAAGAGCCAATCAACCATCAGTGCGGCCATTGCCAATCTTGAGGCCGACCTCGGCGTTACCCTATTCGACCGCCATACCCGCAATCCGACCATTACCCCCCATGGCCTGCGCGTCCTGCCCTTTGTAAAAGCGATTTTTTCCGCCAGTGAGCGGCTGGACGAACTGTCGGTAAGACTGGCAGAAAATGTTGAACCCCAGCTGAGCTTTGTTTTGTCCGATATGTGGCAAACCGCCCATCATGAGTCCATTCTTCAGCAGTTTTCTGCCCGCTATCCGCATATCGAATTTGAATGCATCATTGCCGAAGATGAGGATGTTATCGACCTGCTACAGGGCGGTCGCTCCCACGTTGGTGTAGTGCGGGTGCAGCCCCATTACCCGGCGGATATCAGTTCAGCCCGCCTGCAGGTCGGCACGGAGATGGCTATTTTTGTCCACCAGCAAAATCCGCTTGCCGCTCAGTCTGTGGTCACCATGGACCAGTTACACACCGTGCGACAATTGGTGTTAAAAACCTATGTCCGCAATAACAACAGGGTTTACCAGGGGCCGGTTTGGTCTTCACCTTCGCTATTAATGCTGCTTGAAATGGCAGAACAGGGATTTGGCTGGGGAATATTTCCCTGCTGGCTGGTGAGTCAATTTGGTCACGGCCTGCTCAAGCAGCTGCCGGTGGAAGGCTGGCCTCAGGTCTATGAGGTCGATGCGGTCTGGTCAAATAAGACCCCTCCCGGCCCGGCGGGGCGCTGGATTATTGACCAATTGCGTACCAGGAGATAGTCCCGGCGCCCGCCAATAATAAATAGTGATTGTCAGGCCGGAGAATGGCAGGTAAAGATAGTCTTTTAACTGTCAGGATAAGAATAATGACAACCTTGATGACGCTACTGGCGATTGCGGGCACTTTAGGTATCGGGGCTATGAGTCCCGGCCCCAGTTTTGTTTATGTTGCACAAAATGCCGTGGCGCGATCGCGTACCCATGGGCTAGTTACCGCGATGGGTACTGGCGTGGGTGCGGCTATCTTTGCCCTGCTGGCGGTGCTGGGATTACAGGCTTTTTTGCTGGCCGTGCCTATTGCCTATAGCGCTTTAAAAATTGTCGGCGGCCTGTATTTGCTGTGGCTGGCATTCAAAATCATTCGCCATGCCAAAGCCCCTATCGCGTTAGGTCCCGCCAGCTATGGTGAAAAAAGTCTGGCGCTGACTTTCCGTGATGGCCTGTTGACGCAGTTAAGCAACCCTAAAACGGCGGTGGTTTTTGCCAGTATTTTTACCGCATTGTTGCCAAGAGAGATCCCGGCTTATTACTATATCGCCCTGCCGCTGCTGAGCTTTATTATCGATGCCGGATGGTATTCGCTGGTCACCATCGCATTGTCTACAGAGCGTTCACGGCTGGTGTATATTCGCTTTAAAACCGCTATCGACAGAGTCGCCGGTAGCGTGATGGCGCTTCTTGGGCTGAAGCTGATTCTGAGTTCAAACTAAGCTCCCGGCGGTATCAAAACCCCGTCGCTCCCATAAAAAAACCACCGTTCTTTAAGGCAACCCCTTAAAAACGGTGGTTTTTTTCGCCACAAATCAGTGGATTCCTAAGGCTTTTGCATGGGAAATTTCTTCCCGTAACTCAAGTGGCGTCAGGCCGAGCAGGTCGGCAAATTCCAGGCGGAGCTGTTGCAATTTATCCAGATATTGCGCCGGACTTAAGTGAGTGTTTTCCCGGCGAAGATACTCTATCGCCAGGCGGGTTGGGGTTATGCTGTTATCCATCATATTCTCCACTGAGTTAATCGATACGCTCAGTATACATCAAGCCCAGTGGCAGAACAAAAAATAACCATGCTTATGCTAAGGGCTATAGCAGACCACGATGTTTGAGCATCGGTTCCCGCAGGGGATCATGCCCGCGCCAGTCGCGATATACCGCCTCCAGACAGCGACTATTGCCCTGAGAGAGCACGGCCTGACGAAACCGCTGGCCATTCTCCCGGGTGAGTCCTCCCTGTTCGACAAAATGCTGATAACCATCATCTGCTAACATCTGTGTCCAGATATAGGCATAGTAACCGGCGGCATAGCCTCCGCCAAAAATATGGGCAAAGTAGCTACTGCGATAACGCGGCGGGATATCGGCAAGCAGGAGGTTCTCCCCGGCAAGCAACTGGCTTTCGGTTTGGCTGATATCACCTACCGCTTCCCCGGCCTGCCATTGATGCCAGCGCATATCCAGTAAGGCGGCGGCCAGCAATTCTGTCATATCATAGCCTTTGTTAAATTGCGCCGAGCGGAATAGACGCTCGCGTAAAGACTCAGGCATTGGCTGGTCGGTTTGATAATGGCGGGCATAATGGGCGAAGACCTCGGCATTACGCGCCCAATGTTCATTAATTTGGGAAGGAAACTCGACAAAATCACGGGGGGTATTGGTCCCGGATAGCGAGGCATATTGCTGAGAGGCAAACAGACCATGCAATGTATGGCCAAACTCATGAAATAGCGTAATAACGTCATCCCACGAGAGCAAAGCGGCCTCACCGGCGGGCGGTTTTGAATAGTTGCAGACATTATAAATAACCGGGCGGGTTTCACGCAGCCTGGACTGCTCAACAAAATTCCCCATCCATGCGCCACCTGACTTGCTGCTACGGGCAAAAAAGTCGCCGTAAAACAGGCCAATACCGCAGCCACTTTCATCAAAAATTTCCCAAACCCGCACATCAGGGTGATAAAGGGGGATATCAAATCTCTCAATAAATTTCAGGCCATATAACTGGCTGGCAGCCCAAAATACGCCATTGGTCAGGACATTGTTCAGCTCAAGATAGGGCTTTATTTCATTCTCATCGATATTGTATTGCGCCCGGCGAACCTGCTGGGCATAAAATTGCCAATCCCAGGCGGCGAGTTGTTGCGGCTGGCCACTTTTGCTAAGCAGGGCCTGGATATCTTCCCGCTCACGCCCCGCCCGTTTAGTGGCCGCAGGCACAATATCCCGAAGAAAATCCAGCGCCGCCTGCGGGGTTTTTGCCATCTGATCGCTCATCTGCCAGGCCGCAAAACTGTCAAACCCAATCAGGGCTGCCTGCTCTGCCCTCAGGCTAACCAGTTGCTGGATAATCTGTTGGGTATCATTCTCATCCTGCTGCTGGGTGCGCGTCCACCCCGCCTCAAACAAAGCCTGGCGGATGCGACGCTGAGTCAGACTTTGCAAGGCCGGCTGTTGGGTAAAGTTGAGCAAGGGGATTGCCCATTTACCCGGGAAACCGGACTCGGTGGCGTGATGTGCCGCCGCGGCAATTTCAGCGGCGCTCAGCCCACTAAGACTGGCCGGGTCATCAACGACAAAAATCGCCTTTTTACTGGCGGCATGTAAACGCTGGTTAAACTGGCTCATTAAGCGGGTGGCTTGCTGGTTAAGGGCTTTCATAGCCTGTTTGCTCGCGCTGTCTAACTTAGCCCCGGACAGGTTGAACTGCTGCCAGACCACCTCAACCAGACGCAAAGACTCCGCATCTAATGCCAGCTCATGGCGCTTTTGGTAAAGGCTATCCAGCCGGGAAAAAAGCCGTTCATTAAGCAGTATCTCGTCATTAAGCCCGGCAAGCTCGCTGGAAAACTCGCTTTCCAGGGCATCCAGCTCATCATTGGTGTGCGCCGAAACCATGGCATAAAAAATCGCGGTGATACGGCTCAGCATCAGCCCGGCCTTTTCTAAGGCAAGGTAGGTATTTTCAAAGGTAGCTGGCGCCTGGTTATCCACAATCTGCGCAATTTCAGCCCGTTTCTGGCGCATGGCTTCATCAAAGGCCGGGCGATAGTGGCTGATATCTAATAGGTCAAAACGTGGTGCCTGATAGGGCAATAAACTTACTTCATACAGCGGATTATTCAGTTCCATGACGCACTCCCGATAGGCAACATATTGTTCCGCCCTGCCTGAAATGAGACTGACACAGACAAAGGGCCATTTCTTTGGTGACAACATCAGACAAGGTTAAGCGAAACATTCATTCACTGGCTTCATTGGCATGTTAAGGTAAACAGACGTTTAACGCACTGAGGAAGCAATAAATGATTATTTTAATTACCGGAGCCACCGCCGGGTTTGGGGAAAATATGGCCCGTCGCTTTGTGCAAAATGGCTATCGGGTGATTGCCACAGGCCGCCGTCATGACAAACTCCAGGCCCTGCGCCAGGAGTTAGGTGATAATCTCCTCCCCCTTGAGCTGGACATTCGTCATCGGGCGGCCATTGAACAGGCACTGGCCTCATTACCCGCTGACTGGCAGGAGATTGATGTCCTGGTTAACAATGCAGGCCTGGCGTTAGGACTTGAGCCTGCTCATCGAGCCAGTCCTGACGATTGGGAAACCATGATAGACACCAATAACAAAGGGCTGGTGTATATGACCCGGGCGGTATTACCTGGCATGGTTGAGCGTAACCGCGGCCATATTATTAATATCGGCTCAACGGCCGGAAGCTGGCCTTATGCCGGGGGCAATGTTTATGGTGCCACCAAAGCCTTTGTTCGTCAGTTCAGCCTCAACTTACGCGCCGACCTGCATAAAACCGCTATTCGCGTTACGGATATTGAGCCAGGCCTGGTGGCAGGAACCGAGTTTTCAAATGTGCGCTTTAAAGGTGACGAGACTAAAGTCAAACAGACCTATGATAATGCCCATGCCCTGAGCGCCGATGATGTGACCGAAGCGGTATGGTGGGTGACGCACTTACCAAAACACGTCAATATTAATACCCTTGAAATGATGCCGGTAAGCCAGAGCTTTGCCGGTTTGAGCGTGCATCGCCAAGGGTAAATTTCAGGCCGTTATCACTCCTGATAACTTATCGCCAGGCAAGGTCAGCCTTTACCTGGCGATAATTGAGAAGGTTAAAACCCGGGTTTGTGTTAAACAATATGACGCAGGGTTGCAACCGATTAACCGGCCTTGCCCCAGCCAGCAACAATAATCAGCATACCCAGACAGGCAATCGCCGCCCCGCTCCAGTCATAAATACTGAGTTTCACGCCTTCCACAACCCGTAGCCACAGCAGGGCAGTAATGACATAAACCCCACCGTAGGCGGCATAAACCCGACCGCTGGCAGCGGGATGCAGGGTGAGTAGCCAGACAAACAGCACTAATGACAGCGCCGCCGGTAACAGTAATAAAGGGGAACCATTACGCTTTAACCAGAGCCAGGGCAGAAAGCAGCCAATAATTTCTGCAAGCGCAGTAACAAAAAAAAGCAACGTTGTCTTAATCATGATGTCAGAATGCTGGATTGTGAAGTCAGAGTGAGTCGTAAGCCTGTAAAGTACTGATGCAGGGTCACTGAACCGGGAATGAAGGGGCCTGGCACAGTATCAGGCATCACAGACTGCGATAATATGGTACGAAATATCAAGGTCTATAGGCTGAATTCGCTCCGCAATGGTACAATAGATACAATTTCATTACCTTAAAAGGAAACGGTTATGAAGAAAATACTCCTCAAACCATTAACCTGGGCTGGCATGGCCTTAGCGTTGAGCACTTTTGCGCTGAGCCATACTGCCTATGCCCAAACCAATAAATTAGTTATTGAGTCTGGCGATAATGCGCTGACCCGGCAGCATGCTGCCATGGAAAAAGAACAGTGGAACGACACCCGCTCCCTGCGCACAAAAATTAATAAACGTGTAGAAAAAGAGTGGGATAAAGATGATGCCGCTTTTGACGCACGGGATAAGTGCCTGCAAAGCGCCAATGTCAATGTTTACTGGGAGCCCAATACCCTGCGCTGTCTCGACCGCCGCAGTGGTCGCGTTGCTACGCCTTAATTACCCCCAGACTGACTCCGTGCCGGGTGGCATTTTCGCCCGGCACCTGCCCCGTTCAGGCCGCCGCATCCTGACCGCTGATGACCTTACCCCTCTATTCAGGCTTAAGCCCTGGAGCGTCGCGGCTTGATTAAATAGCCCTATTTTTATAAAACTCATATAACCCATGATATTCAAGGTTTTCTATGTCCAGTGATTTAACGATTAGACTGCGCCCTTTAGAGCGTGAAGACTTGCGCTTTGTTCATCAACTCGATAACAATGCCAGCGTCATGCGCTACTGGTTTGAAGAGCCTTATGAAGCCTTTGTTGAACTCTCAGACCTGTATGATAAGCATATTCACGATCAGAGCGAGCGGCGCTTTGTTATCGACTGCAATGGGGATAATGTCGGGCTGGTGGAACTGGTGGAGATTAACCACATTCATCGCCGGGCAGAATTTCAGATTATTATCTGCCCGGACTACCAGGGCAAAGGTCTGGCCTCCCGGGCGGCCAAACTCGCCATGGACTACGGTTTTACCGTTCTGAATCTCTACAAGCTGTATCTTATTGTTGATAAAGAAAACGCCAAAGCGGTGCATATCTACAAAAAGCTCGGCTTTATGGTTGAGGGGGAACTGGTGGATGAGTTTTTTATCAATGGTCAATACCGTACGACCATTCGCATGTGCATCTTTCAGCATCAATTCCTGAGTCAGCATAAAGCCACAGACAGCACCTTGCTTAAGCCAACGGCGCAATAAGCGCTTCCCAAAGCGGCCCGCCCCCTGTCGCGAACCTGCGGAGATACAGGGGGACGATGCGTCTTAGTCGCTGACCTGACCGTTATCCACCTGTCCAGGCTGCGGCCATCGTCAAACTCCCCCGCTTCTGCCAAGCCCAAGGCCTGTATACAGGGGGCTCTATGCGCCTGAGTCGCTGACCTGACCGTTATATCTACCTGCCGAGGCTGCGGTCATCGTCAAACTTCCCACGGTCGCAAAACCAATGGCCTGGCAACCCGCTCAGCTCAATCTTGCAAAAAATGCTACTATAGAGATAAGCAAGTACAGCGTGTTAGACGAAAAGCACTATCCTTACCTTTCAGGATATGATTAAGGAAAAGATGATGAAACGTTCTATCTGGTTAAGTATGTTACTTCTGGCAGGTGCCGCTCCAGCCCTGGCCGTTCCAACCTCATGCGAGACGGTAAAAGCGGATATTCAACAAAAAATCATCAATAACGGCGTGCCTGAGTCCGGTTTTTCCCTGACGATTGTCCCGAGCGATGAAGCGGATAAGCCAGGCACCACCGTGGTCGGTCACTGTGCCAATGAAACTTACAAAATCCTTTATACCCGTTACTGATGCCGCTGCCGGGCATTAAACGTTATTATCTCCCCCGGCAGGAGGTGACCCCGCCCTGCCGAAAGAACAACGTCTGCCCCCTGCTGGCCCGATCAATAGGCGGCTGACGTTGTCCTTTGCCTGAATTAGCATTTGCTGCCAACGCAGTCCAGATTAAAGATTGAAGCATCGATATAAGCGCTTAAATCCCGCTGGTCAGGACGGACAAGATAGGGAATTTCACCGATCAACGGGCTGGATAGCCGGGCAGAAAGCATGTCAATAATGCCGGAATAGTGTGCCATGCAAGGATTAATCCGATTGGCAATCCAGCCAAGCAGGGGTAAACCATCATCAATGATAGACTGGGCGGTTAACAGAGCATGATTGATACAGCCCTGCTGAATGCCCACCACCATCACCACAGGTAGCCGCTCTTTGAGCACCCATTCAGACATGGGGCGATTATCGCTTAGTAAACTTTTCCAGCCATTGCTGCCTTCGATAATCACATGGTCAACTTCGCCTGAAATCCGCTTTAACTGGCTGGATATGAGCCGGTAGTCCATTTCGCCATCGGGCATCGCGCCCTCTTCGCCTAAAACAACGGGATTGATTATCCCTTCATCAAACTGGACGGTTGCCGCATTTTGCAGTTTCTGTAACTCTTTACTGCGTAAAGCAGGACTTGCGCCCTCGGCCAAACGGATCACCGGCTTAAAGCCAGTGACTCGTTTTCCGGCGCCGCCCAGTACCTGTAATAATGCCCGGGCAACCACCGTTTTTCCGACCCCGTCATGTGTGCCCGTTATAAACAACTGCTTAAACATGATATAGCTCCCGGAAAGAGTGACTGATAGATATGAGTCAGATAACGGAAGTCTAAAATAAAGGCGAGTGAACAGAATTGAGGTAACGCAATAATTTCTCTGTCAGTCAGGGGATTATCCCTGCAATAATTTGACTAACAGGGAACCATTATACATTGCCTCTTTAATCAGCGCTGCCCCCGCCAGGGTTCCCTGGCTTCTTAGCTGGGTACTTTCAACCGCAATATGCTGGCTGTAAGCCGGTAGCGCCTGTTGCTGAATACACTGAACAATGGTCGGATGAAGGATGGCAGCAGCCTGGTTTAACGGCGAATCGATAAGAATTTTTTGCGGGTTAAATAAATTGACCATAATCGCCAGGATCCGCCCCACATTCTGGCCGACGCCGGCAATAATATCTTTTGCCAGTAAGTCACCCTTTAAGGCAGCCTCACAGATAGCGGGAATGCTCAACGGCTGGTTATGCAGCATGGAGCTCATCGACTGCGGCATCCGTTGCTGGGCAAGCTGCAGAATACTTTCCATACTGGCAATGGTTTCCAGACAACCATGATTACCGCAATAGCAGCGCTGACCATAGGGATCAACCTGGGTATGACCTATTTCCACCAGGGTACTGCTACCGCCGTGCAGTAGCCGCCCGCTGGTGATAACGCCTGCGCCGACATTCTGGTCAATCACCACCTGGATAACGTCCGCCACCCCCTGTGAGGCACCAAACAGTCCCTCAGCCACCGTCCAGGCGCTGATATCATGCTGGATAAATACCGGGACACCAATCCGGCTGGAAAGCGCATCGACGAGGGGCATATCACAGACGTCATAAAACGGCATACGATGGACAATGCCGCGCACCGCATCAATGATGCCGGGTAAGGTAATGGCAATCGCGGTGAGTCGCTCAAGCAGCTGCTGATGACGTACAAAGAAACTGTCGACGGTTTCAAGAATATGCGCCAGTAAGGGGCGGCCATCGGCGGTTGAAAGTTCAAGGCTATCTTCAACAACCAATTTGCTGCTCAAATCCCGCAGTCCCAGTGAGATTTCGCCGCGGCTAATGCGCAAAGAGAGAAAATGCCAGGCTTCTGTTTCCAGAATAAGGCCAACCGCCGGACGGCCACGACCACCCGGGTCCTGGATCTCCGTTTCCTGCACCAGATGCGCCTCCACCATTTCACGAACAATCTTCGTAATACTGGCGGGTGCCAATTGGGCAAGACGGGAAAGGTCAATGCGCGATACCGGCCCATGCTTATCAATCAGGCGATAGACAGCACCTGCATTCAGCTGCTTTATCTGATCGATATGACCCGGTTGACTATCAACCACCACGGTGTACTCCCTATATTTTCGCGCTTCGAAATAAATTTATCGCGATGGTGAAATACTTCGAAGAAGAACGTCAAATATTTGCACCACTTTGTGACCAGGTGCACATAATCCCTTTTCAATCAGATATATTCAAGCGCGGCTGGCCGGTTAGCAAATCGTAGATATGTCTGGCTGCCTGGGATAGCTCCCGATGCCTGGCCCAGACTAACCATAGCGCAGATTGCGCCTCCTGCTCCTGAATCGGTACCCAGACCACATCGCTAAGGCGCACACGCTGGAATGAAGCAGGCAGAATAGAAACCCCCAACCCGGCCGACACCAGGCTGATGATCGTCATTGCTTCCCCCACCTCCTGGGTAATATAGGGGGAGACTCCGTGACGTTGTAACAAATCCAGAATATCGCCATATAAGCCGGTGCCGACCTGTGGGTCGAAAAAGACAAAAGGTTCATCGGCTAACTGGCGTAAAGAGACGGCCCCGGCCTGAGATAGGGGATGATCCCGATGCACCAGCAAGCGCAGCGGCTCTCGCAGGATTTGCGTCCAGTCGAGGGTAGCGGGCAGTTTGGTATTACGCATTAATCCCAGTTCAAGCTCGCCGTCATTAAGGGGGGCAATTTGCTCCCGGGTATTGATTTCGCGCATCTGGATATGAACATCCGGATATTGTCGGCGAAAAGTAGACAAACTCTCGGAAACCGTTTTGATAAAGGGTGCCGATGATGTAAATCCTATTTTCAACTCACCGCTGTGCCCCTGATGCAATCGCAAGGCACGGGAGGCGGCTTCATCCACCTGGCTGAGGATAAGCCGGCTGTCCGTAAGAAACTGTTGCCCCGCGGCGGTTAACGCCACGCTGCGGTTTGTTCTGGCTAATAATCTGACGCCAAGATTCTGCTCAAGCATTTGTATTTGCTGGCTGAGGGGCGGTTGAGAGATACGCAGCCTGGCGGCAGCCCGACCAAAATGCAGCTCCTCGGCGACGGCAATAAAATAACGAAGATGGCGAAGCTCTATATTCATATTTTAAATATATTATTTGAGATTATTAATATATTAGACAGATGATTCGCCTTTTTCTACCCTATGCGCATCACAGCTATCTTCCCGCTCGCTAAGGATTTATCTTGAAATGCTCCACACAGGTCGCCGACGCGGCTGAGCCAACAACCCATCATCAGCAACCACTTTCAGCCCCGGTTTACATCAAACGTGGCACGCCACAGTTTATGCGCGTCACGCTGGCGCTATTTTCAGCCGGACTCGCTACCTTTGCCCTGCTTTATTGTATTCAGCCTATTTTGCCGGTGCTATCCCACGACTTTGCCATTACCCCGGCGGCGAGCAGTATTTCACTGTCTATTTCTACCGGTATGCTGGCGTTAGGTCTGCTGTTTACCGGACCATTATCTGATGCCATCGGTCGGAAAAAGGTGATGGTCACCGCGTTGTTGCTGGCGTCCTGCTGCACGCTGTTATCGGTGTTTATGACCAGCTGGCATGGCATATTAATTATGCGCGCCCTGACCGGCCTTGCCCTTAGCGGCGTTGCCGCCGTGGGCATGACCTATCTTAGCGAGGAGATACACCCCAGTTTTGTCGCCTTTTCCATGGGGCTGTATATTAGCGGTAACTCTATCGGCGGTATGAGCGGTCGTCTGTTAAGCGGGGTATTTACCGACTTTTTTAACTGGCGCATTGCCATCGGCGTGATTGGCTGTTTCGCCCTCGCCTCTGCTTTAATGTTCTGGAGAATTCTGCCTGAGTCCCGTCATTTCCGTCGGTTAAGCTTAAAGCCTAAGTCGCTTTTGATTAACGTCCATCTGCATTTTCGCGACCGCGGACTGCCGTTACTGTTCGTTGAAGGGTTCTTGTTAATGGGGGCCTTTGTCACCCTGTTTAACTATATCGGCTACCGCTTGATGTCCTCCCCCTGGTCACTGAGCCAGGCCTCGGTCGGTTTACTCTCTTTAGTCTACCTGGTGGGGACCTGGAGTTCGCCGAAAGCCGGCTCGATGACGGTAAAATATGGCCGGGGACCGGTATTAATTGGCTTTATCCTGCTGATGGCCGCCGGTCTTGCGCTGACAGTCATGTCTTCATTAACGGTTATTTTTATCGGTATGTTGCTGTTTACGGCCGGCTTCTTTGCCGCACATTCCGTCGCCAGTAGCTGGATTGGCCTGCGGGCCAGACGGGCCAAAGGCCAGGCATCGTCACTCTATTTATTCAGCTATTATCTCGGTTCCAGTGTTGCCGGGACATTAGGGGGCGTTTTCTGGCATAACGCTGGCTGGACCGGTATCGCCTTGTTTATCGGTGTATTGCTTTTTTTCGCTGTAATTATGGGCTTTTGCTTACATCGCCGCACCAGCTAGGCGCATTTATGCCTCATGATAGGGTATGCTACAGCCTGATTATCCGCACACCCTGTTTATGAGGCACTCATGGAAAACCAGCCCTACAATACGCTGACCCGTATTTTCACTCGTCTGTCGCGCTTTGATCACCTAAATGCCATTGCCAGCTGGGATATGGCCACCATGATGCCGGTAAACGGCAGTCAGGCTCGCGGTGAAGCCCTGGCGGAACTCAGTGTGTTACGTCATCAAATTCTCAGTGATAAAAAAATCGCCGGCCTGATTGAGGCCGCCCAACAGGAGTCACTGAACGATATTGAGCGTTCGAACCTGCTGGAAATGCAGCGCCAGTATCACAATGCGATTGTGCTGCCTGACTCGCTGATTGAAGAGAAGTCGCTGGTTGGCACCCGCTGTGAGCACGGCTGGCGTACTCAGCGCCCGGCCAATGACTGGGCAGGTTTTTCTGCCAATCTGAAAGAGGTCGTCCGGGTTAGCCGTCAGGAAGCCCAGCTCCGTGCCGAAGCGAAAGGCATATCCCGCTATGATGCGCTACTGGATATGTATGAGCCTGGCATGACCAGCGCTACCCTTGACACCCTGTTCAGCTCCCTGCGCGGCTGGTTGCCAGAGCTGCTTGATAAGGTGACAGACAAGCAGGCCAAAGAGCCAGTGACCCAGCCCAGCGGCCGTTTTGCTACGGAAAAACAGCGTCTTCTTGGGCTGGATACCATGAAAATGCTGGGCTTTGATTTTAACGGTGGCCGGCTGGATGTCAGCGCCCACCCATTCTGCGGCGGGGTTGCCCAGGATGTGCGTATTACCACCCGCTACAATGAAGAGGAATTATTTAGCGCTTTATTTGGCGTTATTCATGAAACCGGTCATGCCCGCTATGAGCAAAATCTGCCCCGGGAATGGTCCGGACAGCCGGTAGCCCTGGCCCGTTCCATGGGTATCCATGAGTCCCAGAGTCTGTTGTTTGAAATGCAGCTCGGCCGCAGTCCGGCATTTCTCAGCGGTTTACTGCCGAAGGTCATTGAACATTTTGGCCATCAGCCCGCCTTTGAACCTGAGAATTTCATTAAACTGAACCAGCGTGTTGAACGGGGATTTATTCGTGTCGATGCCGATGAGGTTAGCTACCCGGCCCATGTGGTTCTGCGTTATGAAATTGAGCGGGCATTAATTTCCGGTGATATTGAGGTCGAGGACATTCCCGCTCTGTGGAATGAGAAGATGCAAAGCTGGCTTGGCCTGTCTACCGAAGGGAATTACCGTGATGGCTGTATGCAGGACATTCATTGGACAGATGGCGCATTCGGGTACTTCCCTTCTTATACACTCGGGGCAATGTATGCCGCCCAGCTGTTTGCCGCTGCCCGCCGGGCGCTGCCGCAGTTGGATAAGGATGTGGCCGAGGGTGATTTCAGTACCCTATTTGCCTGGTTGCAACAAAATATCTGGCAGCACGGTAGCCGTTTCAGCACCGATCAGCTGATTGCTAATGCCACAGGCGAAACACTTAACCCTCTGTATTTCCGCGATCATTTAGTCTCACGCTATTTGTAATCCCCCGATGTCGGGCCTTAGGGCCCGACCTTGTACATTAGGTTACACGCCGAAACGAATCACTCACTGAACAAAATGTTCCACAGGCCTATAGTTCATCTCAACGGCCCCGCAGTGGGGTTGACACACAAACAAGTATCGAGGATATCGAGATGAAAAAAGTATTAGCTCTGGTTGTTGCCGCTGCTATGGGTCTGTCTTCTGCCGCTTTCGCTGCTGACACTGCAACTACTGCAACTACCGCTGCTCCAGCAGCAACCGCGGCAGCAGCACCTGCAGCCAAGACCACCCATCATCACGCTAAGAAACACAAGAAAGAAGAGAAGCCAGCTGCTCAGAAAGCTCAGGCTGCTAAAAAGCACAAGAAAGAAGCGAAAAAACCTGCCGCTGAACAAAAAGCTCAGGCCGCTAAGAAACACAAAAAAGAAGCAAAACCAGCCGCTGCACAAAAAGCTCAGGCTGCTAAAAAGCACCACAAAAAAGCAGCAAAACCAGAAGCTGCCCAGAAAGCCCAGGCGGCTAAAAAGCACCACAAAAAAGCCGCTGTAGCTCAGAAAGCTCAGGCTGCTAAAAAACACCACAAAGCACATGCCAAGGCTCCTGCTAAAGCAGCCGCCCAGCCTGCTGCATAAGTTGTGAAGTCACAACTGACAAGATATGAGTAAACAAAAACACCCGGTAGACATCGGGTGTTTTTTTCTGGAGGGCTGACCATGTTGCGACGCTATCGTTTCGAGTTTATTCTGGCCCTGCTCATCATTTGTGGCATGGTCGCATTCAGCTTTTGGTTGTAATGTGTAGCCCATTGTCTTATTTCTCTTTTTCTACCCGCGACTTTTGCCGACTCACGCTTTACCCGTTAAAATAGACAATACCTTTGCCCTTTTGAGATAGCTATGCGCAATCATTTTGTGTTTATATTGGGCACATTTTGCCTGTTACCGCACCTGGCTCTGGCTGATGACACCTCGCCGGATGAAATAAAAACGCTATTTTTTGGCAAAGATCATCGCGTGCGAATTACCGATACCGCCACCCCGCCCTGGGATGCCATCGGACAACTTGAAACCGCCAGTGGCAATTTATGTACCGCCACGCTGATTGCGCCTCATTTAGCCCTGACCGCAGGTCACTGCTTGCTTCAACCCCCGAAAGGTAAAGCCGATAAAGCAGTCGCCCTACGGTTTATTTCTCATCACGGCCAGTGGCGTTACGATATTCATAGTATTAGCGGCCGGGTTGACCCGGTGCTGGGGCGTAGCCTGAAGCCCGATGGCGAAGGCTGGATTGTGCCAAAATCAGCCGCACCCTATGATTTCGGTTTAATTGTTTTACGCAATCCGCCAGGGGGCATCACCCCTATTCCATTATTTGACGGCGACAAACAGGCCCTGAGTCTGGCATTAAAAAATAACGGGCGGAAAGTGACTCAGGCTGGCTATCCTGAGGATCATCTCGACGATTTATATGTGCACAACGACTGCCTGATAACCGGTTGGGCGCAAACGGCGGTTCTGTCTCATCAGTGCGATACCCTGCCTGGTGATAGTGGTTCGCCTTTACTGTTGAAAACCGATAACGGCTGGCGAATTATTGCCGTACAAAGCTCAGCGCCACCGGCTAAAGATCGTTACCGGGCAGATAATCGCGCCATTTCAGTCACCGGATTTCGCGATAAGCTCAGCGCGCTGAGTGAATAAGCTGAGTGAAGTCTGAAGTGGATTAACCGCGGTAACCAGTGGCTTAACAGATAAGCAACCGCTGCCAGGGCAAATGCTGACAGCGGTTTTGCGGTTTTTATGAGATTTTAATCATTATCATGCCGGTCAGTAACAGGCCTAAGCCAATCCAGCCTTTGCGGTTCAGCCTTTGTCCAAATAATATCCAGCCTGCTGCCACGGTTGCCGTGATACCAAAACCGCCCCATAGCGCATAGGCAACGGATAACTCAATCCCTTTAACGGATTGCGCCAGCGCGCTAAATGCCGCCAGTACCGCCAGCAAAGACAAAACGCCATACACTGGCCGACGGAAGCCATCAGCATGTTTAAGTAAAATATTCGCAACGATTTCGAGGATGATTGCGGCAAACAGCCATAATGCATGGACCCACTCAAACGATGGCATGGTGTCCTCTCTTCTCAGGTTTTATTTTGCGTTCCTGTTTAGAACGGGTACCTGATTTAATAAAGGCGATACCGGCAATTAACGTCACCAGGCCAATTACTTTCATGACAGAGATAGACTCATCAAATAGCAATACGCTAAAGGTGGTGATGATTAAAATGCCAATCCCTTCCCACATCGCGTAGGCCACGCCAAGGGCGATTTTTTTAACAGAAAATGATAATAAAATATAAGAAAGGCTGATCATCAACAGCATGAAGATATAGCCAATATTGTTATCACTGACGCTCGACCATTTCATCGACAGCGTACCGGTGATTTCCGCGACAATCGCCAATCCTAGAAAAATCCAGTAAATCATCATTTCTCTCCTGACAGAGAAAATAAGCATAGAAAAGTCAGCCAGACGCGGGATACGACAGGCGGGTAAAAAAGATTAAATTGCCAGAAGGAAACTAAAGCGCGTTACGCCAGTGCTGTTCACCAGAGAGAGATTGAGCGGAGTAGGATAGTTTGATATGCGTTCTTGAATGGTTTCT
>Ga0153936_100112_pt1 | contig 18641 bp, 10 predicted proteins | sample TSNJ020MetaG_FD_102272 | JGI IMG/M metagenome (GOLD analysis project Ga0153936, IMG submission 102272) | Attine ant fungus gardens microbial communities from New Jersey, USA - TSNJ020 MetaG | ecosystem: Host-associated > Fungi > Mycelium > Unclassified | place: USA: New Jersey, Wharton State... | reverse complement strand
CTAATTGTATTTCCAGTTTGATGATTTGTACAGTTTCAATATAGACAAAGTATTTCCAGACCCCAATCCACCCATTTCAGGGGAAATTTTCTCATCTCTCAGAGTCTTGATCCCTGGACATGACTTACTCAATACTGTTCACGGATTATATGAATCAGTGAAGGATGTGGGGCAATCCACTGTTATAGGTGGAACCTCTATACTCGGTGGTTTATGGACGTTCATGACCGGTATCTTTTCCCTCATATTCGGTAGTTCACTCCTCCTAGTCATATTCAGTAAGCCATTTTTGTGACTCTTGTGGATTTATATAGCCGTTGATGAAAATATCCAGGCATCAAACCCATGTCGGTATATGGCTTTGTTCATCTACTACAAGGAGGTCGTGTTTCTCTGGCAGAGGGGACCCCTCTGACTGATGAAGAGCAAATGCAGACAGTAGCTCTTCTACGAGAGCACCTGATGGATGTAGGAGATGACAATGCAGAAGGCCTAGCAGATTCAGGCAATGTATCAAATGAGGTAGGGGTGATTGAGTCCCATGAAGACCTGATGTCGGAACGTCGGGACATTGATTTAGAGAGGGGATATCAAGCGGTCAATCCACAGAGTCCTGATGATGTAAGGCGAGACTGATGTTAGCAGATTTACACACGGTTGTTTTGTCGATTTTCATGGACGCGCACAAAAATGTTATGTTATTATCTATCTACTATCTATCTAGTCTAGTATCGAAATAAATTGAAATAAATTCAGAAAAGATTTAGAAAAAAGTGCAGAAAAATTAGGGAGGATAGTGGACTGCAGACAAGACTACCGCAAAGTATTGGAGGAAGGAAGTATAGTGGACTGCAAACTGTTGGAGGAAGGGAGCACAGTGACCTAACAGACAACACAATGTCAACTGCACTCAGAATTAGTAGAGGGTTCAAGTTGGGCCAGAGGTATAAGGGCAACCAGAGTGGAGTAACTCTAGGAGATTTCTCAGTATATACACAAAGTCTGAAGTACATTACAACTCACCTCCAGGAGATTCCTCAGAGAATAGAATAAGGCTCCTGGAGGGTAATCTACACTATATATACAAGTTCCCTAGTTATGGACATCTTGGCTGTCAGGAATAGAAGCTCAGGAGGAGGCAACTAATTAAACCTGGAGTAACAGTTATTTAATTAGTTGTTAGAGTTACTCCAGCTCATTGTTGTTGGTGTGTTAGAAGTGGACTTTGGTGTAGTCCCCTTACAATACCTTTCTATTAGTAATCTGGTACTTGGGATCTATTATGATCTTTATATACAAGGGAATAACAACTGCTCTTTAAGAGAGTTGTTTAGAGTAGGGATCTTCTTCTTAGGAGTGATAGTATATCTTTATTTTTAGAGTAGTTGTAAGTGAGACAGTAAGACAATTGTGAGAGATGAATTCTATTGAAGAAGAATGTTAAGCTAGAAGAGCTGAAGATAGAGCTAGATATCATATAGATAACTCTAATTATTATTATTATTATTATTATTATTATCCTTTACTTCACAATATTCCTCCTACTCCTGTTTGGAATAGAGGAAGAGGAGAATGACATTATTTACCCTCTCCACATATCAATTCCAATAATCTTTCTCATTATCCTTTGCTTCAAAATACCCCTCCTGCTCCTGTTTGGAATAGAGGAAGAGGAGAAAAATGTTATACCACTCTTTTATATGTTCTTGCAAACCTAGATAAAGCAATAGCTGATTTACATCAACAACAACAAGTAAATCAAGTACAAATGGAACCAATGGCTCAGATCAATGAAATAATGATTGAATAGAGAAATAAAGAGTGTGATGGTCTAGATTATAATAAACAGCAAGCAAATGAAGATGGTAATAGAAATATAGACTGAGTCATAGAGGAAAACCTTGGTAGAGTTTAGATTATTATAAGTAACAGATTTTGAATTTATTAACAACAAATTCTTACTGGGTATACAGGATAATAATGGTGTAAATAATGAATTGAATCAAATCAATGATGATGAAAATATGGTATGTTAATTTTTGTATTATAAAATTTAGTATACTTATAAGTTATCAGAATCAAGAAGCTATTGTTACCAACAATATCCTACTTTCTATTCTTTATCCTGTATCTTATCCACCTGCTGGACAGCCATTCTTGGAGACTGATATACAGTATAGCAACTTGGGTATGCTAACTGTTGTCTACCCTCACTATCATGCTCTTTACTTTGACTATGAGAAACTTAGATTCTCATGGATTCATTATCCCAAATTTGACATATGCTGTTTATAAAGATAGATTCAGCTATCTCCTCTTCAACCACTCACTGGAATCCTTTACAATTACTTAACTAGAGATGATTATTTCTCAAGAGAATTTTGCAATAATATATGGCAGTATAATATAGTCTTTACTATGACTTTAGTGGAAGTCAAAATTAACAACTTATTCACCAGGCAGTCTAGTCCCTACTGTTTCAAAATCCAAGGAAAACTTCATTATCTTACTAGTGCTCTCCTTTCTTATGTAGATTAGACTCCAATATATGTGCAAATCTATATCCTTGATATAGCAGAGTAGCTCAATATCAGGAGAGCCAACAACAATAATCTAGATCCTGTAATAATGGACAATATTCAGACAATACTTCTGGATAGTTATCTATATATTGGCTGGTATCATCATACATATAAGCTTATCAGAGACAAACCAGTAGATAAGCAGCAGAAGATCAGGATTAGATTGCATGTAGATTGACAGTATAATTAGTGAACTCACAATCTATCTGCTGCTGAAGAGATTGCAGTTATCATTCCTGAGAAAGGAGTTTATCATACAATAGATAATAGGGATGTGGTATAAGAACTTAGACTATGATATCTTAGAACTACTCCTAGTCTGAGTTGACAAGAAGAACTCAATAGAGTTTCTATTCAATTGCTATACACTACTTATATACATTCTGTATTTACTTCTATTTATAAAGTCCCACACATCTCTTTTGAGTCATTCCCTCTTATGTGTCTACTAATTATTTAATTAAATGAAAAAGAAAAGAAAAGAAATATAAATAATAACTTAGCCATTTTGGCTATATTATGACATATAGTGTTATAGGCAAGAGGAAGACAACTTGAACAAATAAGCCAGAATAGTCCTTCATATACTGTTCTCTATTATGTTCTGTTGTTTCCAAAGAAGAAGAATAGGTGGTATCCAAGAATTCCAATCTATAGTGCTTAACTAAGAAAATAAAGGGAGAATGAAAGACAGAGAGATAAAAAGGAACTCACTCACAGGTGGTCTCTGATATATGCTACTATGCCTATTGTCTTCATGTTAGAGATGGTCCTTAACCACCCCTCTTCTATGGTAAAAAGCTATTTCAGTAGTTTGTTGTTGATACATGGGCAAACTGTGAACAAAGAAAACTCAACTGGGCTAGAACATATTAACATACCCTCAGATCTGAGCTCTACTAGGGACTACAAGATACTACTGTGCATGATAGACATAATGGAGAAGATGCTAGGCCTTTGGAACACAAAATCATTTTTTCTTCTTCTCAAGTAGAGAATTCTAGGTCTATGACTCAGTTGTTCCAAGATGCTATAGCTATTTGCAGACATTTTCACAAACCATAAAAAACAATAACCATGTAGTACAATAGCTATGCTCTAGGTCTTACCTATAAGGTTGGGTGGCTTTAGACAGTAAAATAGATTGGAAATCTCATTATTTTATCAGTATATTCTAGGTTGTTTATATATCTATTCTCATGTCTATTCTAGGAGTAGAATACATTTAATATACATTATTTATATAGAGAGTTGTTATAAGTGTATCATGTATTGTTTATCAATACTAAGAATGATTAGTCATCTCCTATCATTTCATACTCTGTTCTAACAAACCAGATCTCTTTTTTACCATGACTACTAATCCCAAGTAGTCAGAAATTGTTTAGAGTCTTTTCCCTAGACAGACAGCCACTGATCATCCTGATATTGTATTATAGGTCTTTGAGTAGAAGAAGAATGTCACAAACTTTATTCAGACCATAACCCCAGGAATACTTGACTGATTTTGACAATCTCAATGGCTATTGAAAGCCCTTAAGAAGATCTTTCAAACAATACCAAAAACATCTCAATGTGATCAGTATTCACTGAGTTATCAGTAGATCAGTCAGTAATCACCAAGTTACCAAACACTAAATTGCTGATATTTTGGGAACTGCTTGATGCAATTGTTTGCTTCAATGACCATCATAAAGCTCTCTTCGATGCACTTCTTTGAGTCATAAATAGACCCCAAGACAATAAGATCCTATAGAGATACAAGGTCCTCAATATTTGTACATGATTACTTGTAAGCTCTTTCATTTCTGATTTATCTCCTCTATGCCTACTTGTTTGTGTACAACTGTGAAGCAGCTTGGAAAGTCCATTTCTCTGATCTGTTTTGTTTATCCTTATTATCTGTAAGGTTCTAGCTGTGATGACTTAAACCTACTCCTAGTCTAAGTTGACAAAAAGAACTCAATAGAGTTTCTATTTAATTATGGTATACTACTTATATACATTTTGTATTTACTTTTATTTATAAAGTCCCATACATCTCTTTTGAGTTATTCCCTCTCATGTGTTGGCCAATTATTTAATTAAATGAAATAAAATATAAATAATGACTTAGCCATTTTGGCTGTGTTATGATATTATTTCATTTTTATCCCTATCACCAGTGTCTTCCCTGCTTCCCAAACTGCCCTAATATCCCTGTTCAATAAATCTAGGTCTAACATATAATAGCTACTGTTACTAGTGATGGAGATAAATAAGATAACAAGAGTGAATATGATAGGTTAGAGAAAAGGTCTCCAAGCAGCTTTACAGTTATGCACAAACAAGTAGGCATAGGGGAGATAAATCAGAAAAAAGAGAGCTTACAAGTAAAAATGAATAATAAGTTAATCCAATAGAAACTGGAGAAAAATACTATTTTTGGTATTTTCTCAAGAAGATCTCTGTTGATTGTAGATCTTGAAGGTACATGTTTGTTTTGCACTATAATACTATCTCTCTTAAGCTAGTCTAGTAGCCTGGCTTGCCATTGATACAGCAGCACTACCTAAAACTCCCATACTCCTATGTAGGCTCTACTTTAACTGACTGTACAGTTAGAAACCTACTCCAAAAATATATAGTGAGTAGTTAAACTTCTAGTTGAGCAAATGCCCAAGTTCTCCTTGAAGTGAGATATCCCCTTAAGGAATGTTTTGTATAGGTTTTTATAAGAAAAAACAAAAAAGAAAAACTCAATCACTCAAAAAATAACAGTGGAGCTCTAGAGTAACAGAAGGAGGGAGATGATGGAGGTAACTTGTTATTAGGCCCCTTTGTACTACTAGAGTATATATTAGGATTACAAATTGTTAAGTCAACAAATAAGAAAAACAAAAAAAATATTCTAAAGTTCTATTATGGCAGGAGGTAAAATAATGAGGTAGGGTCTTCTCCTAATCATATAGCCAGTACTTTCTATCACAAATGGTTACTTACTGATTTGTGATTGAGTGATTTGATAATCAAAGGGCTCAAAAAAGCAAAGTTTAGACAAGTAGCAAAAGATATTGTTAAGTCTAAGGTTTATTCTTAGACATACAGTCCTTAAATACATGGTTATAGTAGTCTATACACCAAAATAGCCTACTATATGATCATTACCTATTGTTCTACATATAAAAGTGCTATTATTCTTGAAATAGAGATAATCTAACCATCTTAGGGCAGTCCTTTGTTCTATTCAAGAATAGATAATAATCTATAAATAAAGATCAGTATCATGTACAAACATTGAGGACCTTGTATCTCCATAGGATCTTATCCCCTTTTGTTATCGATAGACAGTAAATGTCCTTAGTGATCACCCAAGGTGGATGTTCAAAAAGAACTCAATAGAGTTCTTTGTTGGATTGGACTACTACTTATACTATTCTTACAGTGGCTGTACTACTATTAGTCCACAGTCACATGTTTTTCCAGAATGTTCCATGATCACTTGACCTTGTTATGTGATCTGATTACCTAAGTTCCTATGCTGTTTATATCTTAATCCCTTTGTATAATTAAGTACTTAAATGTATAAGAACTCTTTTTCTTTTTGGGGCTCTTATAACACCTTTGGGTCTATTTATAGCCAAAGAAAGCACATTGAAGAGAGCTTTATGATGGTCATTGAAGCAAACAATTATATCAAGTGGTTTATGAGATATTGGCAATTTAGTGTTTGGTAACTTGGTAATTACCAACTGATCTGCTGATAACTTAGTGAATACTGATTGCTTTGAGATATTTTTGGTATCATCTAAAATGTCTTCTTAAAGGCTTTTGATGGCCATTTAGATCGTCAAAATTAGTCAAGTATTTCCAGAGTTATGGTCTAAATAAAGTTTGTGATACTTCTCATCTCCCTAATTCTTCTACCCAGCCTTCCCCTATGTCCAACTGTTGAATCCAGTCTTCTTGCATAGCCCAAGAAGCCTCAAAGTGGACACAAGTGGTCTTCTCCTGAGTATAGCATCTTTATCAATCTCTTTAACTATGACTTCCTTAATTTCTTTATCTTATTGCTCAATACTCTTGATCTTTCTCTGTATTTCTGGACATTCTCTCTAACCTAGATATCCTAGTGGTACTCCCTTTGAGAAGACTATCCTGATATTCCTAAATATAGTTGGCTATCAAAACTGATTGTCAAGATCCAATGGTAACTCTAAACCCTAATCCATCAAATAGGATAGCTACCAAGTTATGATATCACTCTACCAAGGAAAGGTAGTCTCTCCAAGGTTCTGGTTGTCCTTGAGAGCACTTCCAGAAAAAAGTTCTGGATTGTATCTGATATAGAATATCTAGACAGACCTTATGAGGTTGGTATAGTAGTGGTCATAGCTACTATTCTACTACTCAAGTGATGTACATGAGTCTAGAACTAGGTGTCTAGTAGTTATATACAAGGAGTCACATTTGCCTCTTGAGCTGAATTATAGTATAGTTTTTGTAACAAATGTCATGTATATTGCCTAAAAAGACTGTCCAGCATAACATCAGTCTATATACCCTAGGCTATTAGTTGCTGAAGAGTGAAGATAGAACAAAGGTTGGAGAATAGATTAGTATCTTCCAGTACTGTTAATCCTTCCAGGTACATGTCTTATCTTTAAGTTTGTATATCAGGTTTAGTATCTAACTTTCTAGGTTGGAACCTTATACTGATGTTAAACTGAGCCAGATACTTAGACCATCTGGCCTGGCATCTTGTCAAGAACTTGGTTGTAGAGAAGTATTCTAAATTTTCATAATTAATTACTATATCTATAGATATTACTGTCCTTTCTAGATAATGGTGCCACTTTTTAAATACTTTAAAGATTGCAAACAGCTCTTTTTTATGAATATCATAATTCAGTTCAGTAGTATAGAAAGTTCTTGAGTGGAAGGCAATAGAATGGACTTCTCCTTCTAGTATTGTTAAGAGGATTGCTATAATCATATGATCAGACATATCTGTTTCCAGTATCAGGGGTACCTCAGGTATCCAGTGTGCTAAAACTGGTACCAAAGAGAATACTTTCTTTAGATTATCAAAGAAGTATTAGCAGTTCTCTGACCAGTTCTATATTGTCTCCTTTTGTATTAGTTAGGTAAAAGGAGATACCATCTTGGAGTAGTTATCAATAAATCTTTGGTAAAAGTTTGCAAAGTCTAGGAAGGCTTGCATGTCCTTTATCTTCCAGGGTGTAGACCAATTCTGGATAGTACAGACCTTCTCTGTGTCTATTACTAATCCTTCTGGGCTTAAGATAAATTCAAGGAATTTCACCCAATTCTGGTAAAATGAGCACTTGTTTGGGAATACAAATAACCCATTGGTTCAGAGATATCTTAAAACCTCTTTAATATGTTTTTTGTACTCTACTAGGTTGTTTGAGTAGATTAGAATGTTATTTAAATAGATGACCACATAAATATCCAATATATCAGAAAAAATATCATTTATCAGATGTTGGAATACTAAGGGTACATTGGACAGTTCAAAGGGCATGACCAGCCATTCAAAAGAACTGTATTTTGTACAGAAAGCAGTTTTTTATTTATTGCCATTGGGGATATGTACTAGGTGATAAGTATTTTATAGGTCAATCTTGGTATGAATATAGGCCTTCTTGGGAGCATCTAGGAGATTGGCAACTAATAGGATAGGATAGTAGTCCTTACATATGAGTCTGTTGAGGTTTTGATAATTAATACACAAACATTATTACAAACTTCATTCAGACCATAACTCCAGGAATACTTGACCGATTTCAATTATCTCAATAGCCACTGAGAACCCTTAAAAATATCTTTCAAATGATACCAAAAATGTTTCAAAATAATTAGTATTCAGTAGATCAGTTGGTAATTACCAAGTTATCAAACACTAAATTGCCAATATCTCAGAAACCACTTAACATAATTGTTTTCTTCAATAACTATCATAAAGCTCTCTTCAATGTACTTTCTTTGGCTATGAATAAACCCAAAGGGAATAAGATCCCATGGAGACTATATATTTAAGGACTGTATATCTGAGAATAAACCTTAGACTTAACAATATCTTTTGTTGCTTGTCTAACTTTGCTTTTTTGAGCTCTTTGATTATACAATCAATTAATCACAAATCAGTAAGTGGCCATTTGTGATAGATACAATAATCCATTCTTTTTTTTTACAAATAGAACTAGTGCTCCACAAGGTGACCAAGAGGATTAGATTATTCCAGTCTTTAAATTTTTGTCTATGAACTTATACAAGGTCTATAGCTTCAGAGGGAATAATGAGTATATTGGCCCAGGTTGAGAAACCACCTCATCAACTGTTATTATTGAAAGGTCATAAGAGTGATGCTCAGGTAACTGCTTAGCATACTGCTTACAAAACATGTTACAAAATTGATGGTATTCTTTAGGTACTCCACTGAGGTCTAGTGTCTGTTCCTCTGTACATGATGCCTATGCTTCCAATACAATATCTGTATTCAAGGTAAGTTGAAAAGGTTTTGAATCTTTTTGTTATAAGATGATTCCCAGAAAGGAAAATATTTCCCATACATTGAAGGGGCAAAAGGAACTATTAGCCTAGAACAAGCTAAATATATAGTACTAGGTCCTGATTGCATACTAAAGAGTTTGTGGGGATAAATCAAGAATAAAGGTATTAAAAAGAGAATATAGAAACTTAGTGCAGTAGAATAAGGTAAAAGTGTTCAAAAAGAGTATAAGCTCAATCTAGATCTATCTCATATAGTGTTCCTAAGGTACCAACCTTTATGCACCATAACAAGCTTACTATCATAGTTAGTAAACCACTCTTGGGCCTTACTATACTTAACCAAGCTCTCATCCATACCTCCAACACCAAACCTTATGGGTGTGATATGATTTGAGTGGATAGCTAGCCAGGCTTTCCAAGCCTGCTATCTCATAGAAGGTTGTCTGAGTTATTGCTATATCTTGTCTCCAAAAAGAGTAGGGGTATAGAGTGAAATCATCTCAACCACCTAACTACTTTACTTAGAACTCATACAAGTACTATAAGACAACTCTAGAGCTCTTGAGATAGTGGCAGGTGTCAAGATTGTATGCTTTCTCTTACTAGCTCTCTGAGTATTATATCAAAATTACAAATTGATGAGACTTAATAAAAAATAAATAAAAAAGAAAAGTCCTTCTTTTTCCAGCCTCCCTCACTTCTCTCCTCTGTAACCACACTATGTGGATATGTTCAACATTGTCTTTCATTCTGCTATGCTAGCCTGTTACCACTATATGCTTCTGTTCCACCTCCATACTACTACTTTCTATTAATGTCTTCTAACCTTCCAACTGGCTACTTTCTACCCAAATACAATCTAGAAACTGGCTTCAACACATGTAAGTGTCCTGGCTCACAATGTCATTGTATACCATGTCTACTTCTTTGTTAAGTCCAGTAGTAATGAGATTACAAATCATTAATAGACTTTTGATCTGTCACTTTGGTATCATATTTGTCTAAGCCTGTTCTAGATTGAAAGTCTACAGCATTCCAAAGATGTTCCAGAGTTTCTGAGATCTAGAGTGTCAACATTGATAGTCTATCTCTAAGAAACCTAATGCTAGCTTATTAGTCTTGCCTGTCACAAACTTCATTTGGACCATAACTCTAGGAATACTTGACTGATTTTGATGATCTGAATAGCCACTGAAAGCCCTTAAGAAGACCTTTCAAATAGTACCAAGAATGTCTCAAGGCAATTAGTATTTACCAAGTTACCAGACACTAAATTGCTGATATCTTGGGAACCACTTGACATAATCATTTGCTTCAATAACTATTGTGAAGCTCTATTCAATATGCTTCTTTCAGTCATGAATAGATCCCGAGGCAATAAGATCCCATAGAGATATCTTGAATAGAACAAAGGACTGCTCTAAGATGGTTAGGTTATCTCTATTTCAAGAAAAATAGCACTCCTATATGTAAAACAATAGGTAATGATTATATAGTAGACTGTTCTGGTGTATAGACCACCACAATCATATATTTAAGAACTATATATCTAAGGATAAACCTTAGACTTAACAACATCTTTTGCTGCTTGTCTAACTTTGCTTTTTTGAGCACTTTGATTATCAAATCAAGCAATCACAAATCAGTAAGTGGCCATTTGTGATATTGCCTCCCAAGGTATATACTATTAAGTAAGTGACAACTTGGTAACTGTCTGATAGAGGTACCCATTCTTAGGTCTAGATTATATCTGGGGCTTGTAGAAGGATTCTAGAATGGACCCAGCTAGTGAATCTAGGGGTATAAATTGTATCCTATGTTACAAATCTACAGAAAATCTACTAGTGGTATAATAGTGTTTATTAACCTAGTAGAAAATATCCAAGAATATAATATGAGGAAGATATAAATAGCATGTGAAGGCTTATGTAAGATATATATAGTTATTAGTAAGGGTCATGTGATTGTGGGAAATAGACATATAGACCAACAGATATTTGTATAAGTAGTTAGTGCAATCCAATAAAGAACTCTATTGAGTTCTTTCTGAACAACCATCTTGGTTGAGCCTTCAGTCTTCACAACCTTGTACTAACATTTGTCTGCATACTAACTTATATGCCACTGCTTTGACAAAGGCAATCTTTGATGCTGCTCTAGAACTTGACAGTTCCAATAACTGAAGTTTCCAACTTAGTGACTTCTGTCTGTTTCTTTTCAATAGTAGTTCAGGTTTTCTGGTTGTAAATGTGAGTTAGCTCTTTTTCCAGTCTACTTGGGGGTTGATATGGTGTAGCCAATTGTACCCAAGTACAATTGTGCAAGAACTGCTCAAGGACATAATAAAAAACTCAACCATAAAGTACAAGCTGTACATGAATTTTATTGGTAACAATACACTTTCTGAGACAATATAATTCACAGTACTGTCTAGCAACATGAGAGAGAGGGGTTTGATTCTTTTTGATACTAAATTGTACCTTGACATGAATGCTGAGTCCAAAAAATAGTCTAATGATCCAGAGTCCAACAACATTTCAAAGATTCTGGGTACCAAGGACAATGTGAGGGAGAGTAATAAAGCTTGTAAAGTCAATAATAAAACAGCATTTAGACAAAGTCTAGGCTCCCAGGAGAGATTTATATAGTTATTCTCCCAGAAAATAAGAGAACTATGTTAGTGTTTTTCAAAGGTTTGGGTTGAGAAACTCCCAGTTCAACTTGAGCTAACCTGTAGGGGCAACTAGAGTAAAGTAACTCTAGGAGATTCCTCAGTATATACATAAAGTCTGGAGTACATTACAACTCACCTCCAGGAGATTCCTTAGAGAATAGGATAAGGCTTCTAGAGAATAATCTATACTATATATACAAGTTCCCCTAGTTATAGAATGTCTCAGCAGTCAGGGATAGGAATGCAGGAGGAGACAACTAATTAAATATGAGGACTAGGTATTTAAATCTTCTAAGAATTCCTTATTGTAAGCTCTGAAGTAAATTTGGCATTGGAATAGGAATACCCAAAGGTCATCTACACTGCCTCTACTAAAAGGGTTCAGTTTCTTGACATTATGAGTTTTTTTCTTTGGGCAGTTATTAGCCTGGCAGGCCAACACTAACAATACAGTTTGAAGTTCTAGATTAGATATTCCCTGTAGAGGTTTCTGGATAGTAGGTTCTTCAGAATCTCTTGCTGGTAGTATAACAAGTTTATGGAAAAGGATTTTTGTAAACCTTCAGACAGCTCATATAGAGGTTCTAAGCTGGCCAGATATTGCTCTCTAGCTTGAGTGGCAGTCAGGAGTCTTTCAACTGGAGTTATGAATAACTTCCTTAATTCTATTGTACACATTTGTTCTCTTTTTGTTTAGCACTTAAAACAAGGGTCTGGATTTGGAGAAGACTGTGACATGAGTTGGTAAGGAAGGTTTTTCTTTGAACAAAGAGATATAGAGGTGAGCTAGTCTTGTTCTACTGTTAAGCCTTAGAGAATAACAGAAGGACTTGGCCTTAGCATTTAGTCTGTGCCACTACTGTGCTGGCCCTTTTGGGTAGAATAAGTAAGGGAGAGGAATCCTAGTAGACAATAGTGTGTATAGATAGTATTTTAAGATTCATATAGCTATGTTGAGAGCAAGACTAGAGAAAACTAACTAGTGACTGCAGAATAAATACTATGTGACTGTTGTTACTAATAAGTAACTTGGGGTATCATAGGTTGTAATAGATTGCACTTTTCTGAGTGACATCTAGTATACTCTATTTGAAAATAAAGTGGCACTAATAAGATCAATACTTATTTATAAGTGCTGTCCTCTGCTCTAAATATTATGACATGGCCAAAATAGCTAAGTCATTATTTATATTTCTTTTCTTTTCTTTTTCTTTTTAATAGACATATGAGAAGGAATAACTCAAATGAGAGGTATGGGACTTTATAAATAGAAGTAAATACAAAATGTGTATAAGTAGTATACCACAATCAATAGAAACTTTATCAAGTTCTTCTTGTTAACTTGAACTTAGAGTGTGATTAAGTTATCTTAGGCTAAGTCAATACATGTCATGAGTTGCCTTGACTATAACAAAAATCTATAAATAGAACAAACATAGACTGGAGTTGAACCAGTAGCTGATGGGCAGCTTGTAGTTTAAACAAGGACAAATAGTATACTTGTATATATAGTAGACTACAATTAAGCAAAAACCCCATTGAGTTCTCTTCTAACCCTGAAGTGCTACCTTAAGTTAACCCCTAACTTAAGGTTCTTGAGTCAGTCACTGATAGAAGAACTCAATTCTATACTCCAGACACTGTTTGCTTCAAACCCTGCCTAAACTTTATTCTCTTATTGTCCTCGATTGGTAATTAGCTCAATTACTAGTCTTTTTGAATAGCAGGCCCTAGTTGTAAAGGGAACTTGGTAGTCAGTTAGGGACTGCTGGTGGAGACTCAGTACTAAACCCAGGTATTGTGTTCAAGATCTGACCTAGCAATTGGGTAGTGTTGTTGAGTAAATTACCTATACTTTTTTCTGATCAGTAGAAACCTTATGCTGGGGGTGCATTATCATCTATACACACAGAGGAATAGCATCAACCTCTTAGAAAGGTACTATTAGAGTAGAGATTCTCTCCTTGAGGTGATCATTTACTATTTGATTAGGGCAGTAGTCAGTATGGCAATAGGTGTCTAGTTAGATGAAAATCTTGTACTCCAACAGACATAGCAGTAATTAGTGAGATCAAAACCTTATTTGACCTTAAGGGACATAACATCATGTCTCTTAAACAATACAACTCTTTAATAAGTAGCATGCTCAACTAGCAGTGGGCCCTCACCAAATTAAAAGTAGAACCAGAAGAAAGAGAGAAGAGAAAATATTTCAAGTGTAGAAAGTTCAGGCACCTGGCCTGTAATTGCAAGAATAGGATTGAAGGAGAAAAGGAGAAACTGATTCCCAAAAACAAGTTTGAAGTGTTGGCAAGTCAAGTGATAAGGTATAGAATAAAAAAAGAGGTCAAGGTATGAAAACAGGAAAGAAAAGAGAAAGAAGTAAAGTGTTTTAGGTGTTGGAGGGTAGGGCACTATAAATAGGAGTGTCCAAACATTGTAGCAAAGAAAGAGAAAAAAAGAAGAGAGAAGACTATATATATGGTCAGACCACAAAAGGCACAGCAAGAGAGAAGGCCAGCATGTTCTATATAGGAAAAGGCACAGGAATATTGTAAGGAGAAGAGCATACCTCCAGAAGATGCACTTCTACTTGAGAGAGGATGATTGACAAAAGAGGTAGTAGTGATATATATGGACTGTAGGGGGGTATGAAGGCAAGGGAGTCTAAACTCATAAAAACCAAGGATAAGAATTTCTTCTTGAGAGGCAAGTAAGAAACATGTAGTGCAACCTATGCCAGGAAGCATGGAACTGAAGAGAGGAAGAAGCAAAGAGAAAAGAGATAAGAAGGGTACAGTATATAAAGTATAGAAAAAAAGACACAATAGGAGGAAAAGTATTGGAACAAGAAAGAAAGAAGATTCTATACCCAGAATATAGAACAGGAAAAAAGAAACCATGGTGGAACTAGAGAGTGGTGGTATGCCCTATAGAGGAAAAAGCATAGTAGGGCAGCATATGGACAGAGATTCTGAAAAGTGCAGCAACAGAGGAGGTTGACCAAAGAGATATCAGAAGAACATTCAAAATATTGAGAGAGATGTAGTTGAATATTGGAGTAGAAAAAGTAGATATGCATAAAGGCATAACAGTCAAAGCACTCTTGGATAGTAGTATAACAGAGATGTTTATAGATAAAAGGATGGCAGCAAAGCATGGATTTAAGCTACAGAAGCTAGAGAGATCAGTAATAGTGAGAAATGTAGATAGTACAAATAATAGCAAAGGAGCCATAACATACCAGGTGGAAGTAAATGTGTATTACAAAAATCACATAGAAAGAATAAGGATGGATGTGTGCGATCTGGGAAGAACAGATATTATATTGGGTATACCATAGTTATAGGCACATAACCCAGAGATAAATTGAAAGATAAGAGAGGTCAGAATAACAAGATGCCCACCAATCTGTGGGAAAAGCTTAGCAGTGAAAGGAGATATAGAGAATAGAAAAAAGATAGAAAAAAGAGTTAGAGTAGTAGAAAATGCAGATAGGAATGAGTGGAAGATATCAATAGAAGAGAAGTTCAATGATAAAGTTAAGTTAAACAAAGAAAAAGTAAAAAAGATAGTACCACAGAGATTTCATAAGTAGCTTAAAGTGTTTGAAAAGGTAGAGTTGGAAAGGATACCAGTAAGAAAGCCTTAGGACTATGCAATAAATCTAAGAGAGGATTTTGCACCAAGAAAAGAGAAGGCATATTTGATATCAAAAGAAGAAAAAGAGGAAGTAAGAAAATTTGTAGAGGAACAGTTGAGGAAAGAGTATATTAGACCCTCAAAGTTACCCCAGACTTCACTAGTATTCTTTGTGGGAAAAAAGAATAGAAAGAAAAAAATGGTACAGGACTATTGATATTTGAATAAAGAAATAGTCAAGGATAACTATCTATTACCATTAATTTCAGACTTGATTGATACTATGGATACAAAAAAGGTGTTCACAAAGATGGATCTAAGATAGGGATACAACAATGTACAGTGTTATGAGACCCCAAAAGAGGAAACACTTTTCTACACATTTGAATACTTAATTCAAAACCTCAAATTGTATAATAGGGTCAAGATATAGACAGCATGGGAACTTAGGTAATCAGATCATGTGACAAGGTCAGGTGATTATAGAGCATTCTGGAAGAACATGTGACCGTAGACTAATAGTAGTATAGCTACTGTAAGAATAGTATAAGTAGTAGTCCAATCCAACAAAGAACTCCATCAAGTTCTTTTTGAACATCCACCTAGAGTGATCACTAAGAACATTCACTGTCTATTGATAACATAAGAACTTAATACCCCATCGTTGACCCTGCACCTCACAGCCTCAACATCCCTATTCCTACTTACTCTCTTATTACCCTTGCTAGTGAGCATAGCACTCACAAGCATTTTGGATAGCGGGCCCTAGCTGTAAAGGGGACTTCTCAGTCAGTTAGGGACTGAGGAAGGAGACTAGATACCAAGTCCAGGTATTCTGTTTGAGTCCTGACCTTATAATTGGACATTGTTCTTTACTTTCTTTTCTGTATAAACTCTATGTTGTACTCTATTGTAAGTGGTACACGTAGGAGATTAGTGGCAATTCTTTAGAAAACCACTTAGCTTAGGGGTCCTCTTCTTAGAGGCAATTGTATACCAATTTAATTAGAGCAGTAGTCAGTAAGGCAGTAGAAGTCCAGACAGATAAAGATTTTGCACCCTGTTGGACATAGCCATAGCTAGTCACCCTAGATCAAGAGTCATCGGAATACAAATCATTATCCCCATTCTCATCATCACCATCACCACCACCATACAATATGTTCCGCCAATAGCAACAATAACAACAACAACAAGAGGAACCTTCTCCAGTGCCCATCCCTCAAGAGGAGCAACTCCTTGCCATGATCACAACCCTGCAACAGCAGGTCAGTACCATGCTCCTTCAGTAACAAGAGAGCAGAGTAGAGGTTGCAAAACCTCAAGTCTTCAGTGGAAAAATGGAAGAGGTGAGCATATTCATTAACGTAGTGTACCTATATATTAGAATGAAGATAACAGAAGAGGCAGCAACAACCCAGGTGACCTGGGTATTATCATATGTGCAGGGAGGAATAGCAGAAGTATGGAAGGATAACTTGTTAGATGAGCTGGCCAAGAAAGAGTCAGAGGTGGAATTAGCAGAGCAGTTGTTTACAAAAATAAGAGATGACTTTGAGGAGACATTGGAGGAAAAGAGAAAAATAGAGCAGCTGAGGACAATTGAGCAAGGAGGAAGAACCTGTGACGAGTATGTACAGAAATTTAAAAAGGTTACCAGGGGAAGTGGCTATAAGAGAAGGCCCCTTATCAAAGAATTTAAAAGAGGACTAAGCGGGAATATTAGAAAAAAGCTTGTAGAAGCAGAAGAACTGCCGACTACCATTGGAGAGTAGCAGGAAAAAGCAGTGAGATTAGACAGGAATCAGAGACAAAGTAGAATAGAAGAAAGGATGTTGGGAAGGAATACAGTGTGTCCAGGGGGAAATGCACAGCCTAGGGGAAGCTATGGAGGGGGATCATATAGAGGAAGAGGGGAACAAATAACATGGAGAACAGAAGGAGAATACAGAGGAAGGGAAGGAGGAAATATGTTTAATAGAGGAGGAGCTCAAATAGGTCCAAAAAGAGACCCAAATGCAATGGATGTAGATAAAGGGAGGGAGAGATAGGATATGCTATATATGTGGAAAGTGGGGCCATATAGCCAAAAATTGTTGGGAAAGACACAAAGAAAAAGTAGTAGAAATGCCACAGGAGTCGGCAAAAGAAAATAGAGGACAGTAAGCTCTTAGCTAGCCTCCAATAATTTGTACAGTGTATTGTGCCCAGAGAAGCTGGGCAATAAATTAAATTTCACCAATACAACTGAGAGAGTAAGAGAGGTACAGTGCATACTCTGGCCGCTAAAAGAAGTCTGGATGAAGGTGGAACTAGAAAAGTTGGAAAGTCATGAAGGGGTAGTAGTAAAAGCATTGCTAGATAGTGGGGCAATAGGCCTATTCATGAATATGATCTTTGCCAGAGAAAAGGGGTTTAAAATGGAAAAGTTAAAGAAATCTCTGGTAGTCAAAAATGCAGATGGAATGGTAAATGCAGGAGGAGCCATAATACACTAGGTAGAGTGCAACATGTTTTTCAAAGGGCATATAGAAAGGACAAGGATGGATATGTGTAATCTAGGAAAAACAGAGGTGATACTGGAAATGCTATAGCTGGTAGCCCATAACCCAGAGATAGATTGGGAAAAAGAGAAAGTAGAAATGACATGTTGTCCACCTATATGTAGAAAGAGGAAGCAAGAAGGGAAGGAGAAGAGAGTAAAGAAAGTAGAAAAGGACGAGGACAAAGAAATGTTGAAAAGATTGGTACCCAAAAGGTTTTGGAAGTGGGAAAAGGTATTTGGAAAAAAGGAGGTGAAAAGAATGCCAGTACAAAAGGCCTGGGACCATGCCATAGAACTGAAAGAAGAGTTCTCACTAAAGAAGGAAAAGATATACTCATTGTTGAGAGAAGAGAGAGAAGAAGTACAAGCATTCGTAGAAGACCAGTTGAGAAAGGGATATATCTGACCCTCTAAGTCACCCCAGATGTCACCAGTACACTTTGTGGCAAAAAAGGATGGTGTTATTGATAGGCAGTGAATGCTCTTAGTAATCACCCTAGGTGGATGTTCAAGAAGAACTCAATAAAGTTCTTTCTTAGATTGGACTACTACTTATACTATTTTATAGTAGCTGTACTACTACTAGTCCACAATCACATGTTCTTCCAGAATGTTCTATGATCACTTGACCTTGTCATGTGATTTGGTTACCTAAGTTCCCACACTATTTATATCTTGACCT
>Ga0153936_100111_pt1 | contig 18663 bp, 9 predicted proteins | sample TSNJ020MetaG_FD_102272 | JGI IMG/M metagenome (GOLD analysis project Ga0153936, IMG submission 102272) | Attine ant fungus gardens microbial communities from New Jersey, USA - TSNJ020 MetaG | ecosystem: Host-associated > Fungi > Mycelium > Unclassified | place: USA: New Jersey, Wharton State... | reverse complement strand
CTGTTCCAGCAGGTATTACGCAATCCGCTAGCCGAGCCCACCACCCTCGGGGTTGCCAGCGGTGCACAATTGGGGATTACCGTGGCCACCTTGTGGGCACTATCTCCCTCAATTCAGCCCTTTGCAGCATTAATCGGCGCGGCATTTATCGGGCTTATCGTGTTTGGTGTTTCCTGGGGGCGGCGATTATCACCGGTGACGCTGATCCTCGCCGGTTTGGTGCTTAGCCTGTATAGCGGAGCGGTTAATCAACTGCTGGCGATTTTTCACTATGACCAGTTACAGAACATGTTTTTGTGGAGTACTGGATCACTTAATCAACAGGATTGGTCTGGCGTCAGCTATCTGTGGCCGCGTCTGTTAGCCGGGCTGGTTATCACCTTCTTCTTTTTACGGCCATTAACCGTTATGGGGCTGGATGATGGCGTGGCGCGCAATCTTGGCCTGGGGTTATCAGCAACCCGCCTGGCGGTGCTGGCGCTGGCAATTATCCTCAGCGCTGAACTGGTCAATACCGTTGGCATCATCGGCTTTATTGGGCTGTTTGCGCCGTTGCTGGCCAAAATACTCGGCGCCCGCCGCCTGTTATCCCGCTTACTGCTGGCCCCGGTGATTGGGGCCCTGATCCTCTGGTTATCCGATCAATCCGTTATCTGGCTGGCGCGGCACTGGCGGGAGATTTCCACCGGCACCATCACCGCCCTGATTGGGGCGCCGATTATGCTTTGGCTGTTACCCCGTCTCAAGAGTCGCGGCGCGCCTTCGATGAATTTTGGGGACCATGTTCCCGCTGAACGCCAGCATGGCCTGCTCTGGGCGGCAGTCGGCCTGGTTATTCTGCTGGTTATTTTCGGTATTGCCCTCTCCTTTGGCCGGGATGCCCAGGGCTTTAACTGGTTAAACGGCGCCCTGTTTGAAAATGTGCTTCCCTGGCGCTGGCCGCGGGTTGTTGCCGCGATGACGGCCGGGGTGATGCTGGCGGTGGCCGGGTGCCTGATTCAGCGGTTAACCGGCAATGCGATGGCCAGTCCGGAAGTATTGGGTATTAGCTCCGGGGCGGCTTTCGGCATTGTTATTATGCTGTTTTTTGTCCCGGGCAATGCGCTAATGTGGATGTTACCGGCGGGTAGCCTCGGCGCGGCCGTGACGCTGTTTATCATCGTGAGCGTCGCCGGGCGGGGGGGATTCTCACCGCAAAAAATGCTATTAGCCGGTATCGCGCTGAGCACCGCTTTTAGCATGCTGTTAATGCTGCTTATGGCCAGCGGCGATCCGCGGATGACTTCTCTGCTGAGCTGGATTTCAGGCTCGACTTACCATGTAAGCGCTGAGCAGGCCATCAGAACCCTGATAGTCATGGCGGTCTTACTGGTATTTATCCCGCTCTGTCGGCGCTGGCTGGTTATCCTGCCCCTTGGCCGGGCGACGGCGGGGGCGGTGGGCATGGCGGTCACCCCTTCGCAGTTACTGGTGTTACTGCTAGCGGCAACCCTGACGGCGGCCGCAACCCTGGTGATTGGTCCCTTAAGCTTTGTTGGCCTGATGGCGCCGCATATTGCCAGTATGCTGGGCTTTAGACGGGCCATTCCCCAGGTGGTGATCGCCGGGATAATGGGCGGAATATTGATGATGCTGGCGGACTGGTGTGGCCGGATAGTGTTATTCCCCTACCAGGTCCCCGCCGGGCTGTTAGCGACTTTTATTGGCGCGCCGTACTTTATCTATTTGCTCAGAAAGCAGAGCCGTTAAAAACATCCGCTGTTTATCGGGGCTGAGGTTAGCCCCGATCTTCCTCTGTGGATGTGGCGGTCAGCAGGGATTGCGATGCCTGACAAGAGAAAACCCCGACTCATTAGCCAGGCAATGAGTCGGGGTTTATTTTTATCTGTCAGGGGAGCCTGACTTTTTACAGTTTGGCGAACACCCGTCGGGCGGCATCTATCGTGTTCTGAATATCCTGCGGGGTATGGGCGACGGACATAAATCCAGCCTCAAAAGCAGAAGGGGCAAGGTACACGCCTTCTTCAAGCATCATATGGAAGAAACGTTTAAAACGCTCGGCGTCGCAGGCCAGTACGTCGCTGTAACAGGTTACGCTGGCTGCATCGGTAAAGAACAGGCCAAACATCCCGCCGACATGGTTTACCACCAGAGGAATATTTTCAGCTTTAGCCGCTTCCAGTAAACCCGTTGCCAGTTGCTGCGTTAATGCATTAAGGGTTTGATGAACCTCAGGCTTCGCCACTTCACCCAGGCAGGCATAGCCGGCTGCCATGGCAATGGGGTTACCCGATAACGTTCCTGCCTGGTAAACCGGACCAACCGGGGCGAGGGCTTCCATAATGTCACGCCGTCCGCCAAAGGCGCCGACCGGCATACCGCCACCAATGATTTTACCTAAACAGGTCAGGTCAGGCTTCACGCCATAATGGGCCTGGGCACCTGCCAGAGCGACGCGAAAGCCGGTCATCACTTCATCAATAATCAGCAGGGCGCCGAATTCGTCACACAGCGCGCGCAGGCCAGGCAGGAAGTCGTCATTAGGCAGAATACAGTTCATATTCCCGGCCACCGGCTCAACGATAATACAGGCAATCTCATCGGGGTAACGCTCAAAGGCCTGGCGAACAGAGTGTAAGTCGTTATAAGTACAGGTTAGCGTATGTTTGGCAAAATCCGCCGGGACCCCCGGAGAGTTAGGCTGACCGAGGGTCAGGGCACCGGAACCGGCCTTGACGAGCAGGTGGTCAGCATGACCATGGTAGCATCCCTCAAATTTGATTATTTTATCCCGCCCGGTAAAGCCCCGAGCCAGACGAATGGCGCTCATGGTGGCTTCGGTGCCGGAGTTGACCATGCGCACCATATCCATAGTGGGAACCAGGTTGGTTACCCGTTCGGCCATTTTAACTTCCATTTCAGTCGGGGCACCAAAACTCAGGCCGCGCTCCACGGCTTCAATTACCGCCTGACGAATAGCCGGGTGGTTATGGCCCAGAACCATTGGCCCCCAGGAGCCGACATAGTCAATATAAGCTTTACCTTCGACATCAAAGAGATATGCACCATCTGCCCGTTCAATAAACAAAGGTACTCCGCCAACACCGGTAAAGGCACGTACCGGAGAATTGACGCCACCTGGAATAACCTGACGGGCAGCGGTATATAAGCTTTCTGACTGATTCATGAATCGGCTCCTGACTCAAAAGGATGTAATGATCTGTCTACTATACCTTAAATCATTTTAATTGCAGGCAGCAGGCCGGGACGAGGCGCTGTCAACTGAACGAAAACCCGCCAATCAATGACGCATTGCAGGCGTATGGGGTAAGCCTGTGACAACTGAAATGCCCTGTTGCAGGCAATAGCGTCGTTCCCGTAAAGCGGACCCGGGACATTGACTGATCGGGGGGTAAAAACGCGAGGATCGGCGGATGTAAAGGCAGACGGCGCTATTTCAGTACAACGCCTTATTGAGATGAAAAAGGGGCCGTGGGTGAAAACGATGAGATAATCAGGTAAATTCACACGACGTTAAGTTAATCAGCGGGTAAGATATTTTTTCCTGCCATAAATGATCATTGGATGCCATGAACTCAGATATTCCCTCTTCTCTGGAGCAAAGTAGCCTCCGTGTGCGCAGTAGCGCGATCCTTCGTCGCTTAATCGGTACAGACAAAATGCCGCTGACGGTTTTAGTCCTTGCTGCGCTGGTAGGAACGCTTGCCGGATTTGCCGGTGTTGCTTTTGATAAAGCGGTCTCCTGGGTTCAACATAACCGTATCGGGTTCCTGACGCACTTTGCCGATAACGCCTTTCTTATCTGGCCGATGGCGTTTATCGGCTCGGCATTATTAGCGATGTTCGGTTATTTTCTGGTAAGGCGCTTTGCCCCGGAAGCGGGTGGGTCGGGGATACCGGAAATTGAAGGGGCCCTCGAAGGGCTGCGTCCGGTTCGCTGGTGGCGGGTTATCCCGGTTAAATTTTTCGGCGGGATGGGCACACTGGGTGCGGGCATGGTGCTGGGACGCGAAGGGCCTACGGTGCAGTTGGGAGGCAGTATGGGACAAATGGTCTTTGACCTGTTTCGTCTGCGCAGAAGTGAAGACCGGCACTCATTATTAGCCACCGGTGCCGCCGCAGGTCTGGCAGCGGCATTTAATGCTCCCCTGGCGGGCATTCTTTTTGTTATTGAAGAGATGCGCCCCCAGTTCCATTACAACCTTATCTCGATTAAAGCCGTTTTTATTGGCGTTATCATGTCCTGTGTGGTCTATCGCTACTTTAACCATGATGCGCCATTGATTGATGTAGGAACGCTGGGTGATGCCCCGCTAAATACTCTCTGGCTCTATCTGATTTTAGGCATGGTATTTGGCGTTATTGGCGTTATTTTTAACCGGCTGGTTATCAGTGCTCAGGACATGTTCCAGCGTATTCACGGCGGGAATAATACCAAATGGATTCTGGTCGGTGGATTTGCCGGTGGCCTGTGTGGTCTGCTTGCGCTTATCCAGCATGCTACATCGGGGGGGGGATTTGAACTTATCCCGATTGCCGCCGCGGGTAACTATACCATCGGTATGCTGTTGTTTATCTTCTGTGCGCGAGTGCTGACCACCTTACTCTGCTTTTCTTCCGGCGCACCCGGCGGTATTTTTGCCCCGATGCTGGCGCTAGGTACTCTGTTTGGCATGGCATTTGGTATGGCCTGTGATGCATTGTTTCCGCAATATCATCTGAGCCTTGCCACCTTTGCCATCGCCGGTATGGGGGCGCTGCTCTCCGCCTCACTGCGTGCGCCCCTGACGGCGATTATTTTGGTGCTGGAAATGACCACCAATTATCAGCTGATTTTGCCGATGATTATTACCTGCCTCGGAGCAACATTGCTGGCCCAATATCTGGGTGGAAAACCGTTGTACTCGCAAATACTGGCCAGAACGCTGGCTAAGCAGGAAGCGGAGAAACAGCAGGCTGTGGTCACTAAAACCGAGAATTCCGCACAAATCGACCAGGCTTCTGCTGAGCGGAATACTTGAACGAATGACCCGGCTATTGGATAATGCCACCTTAAGTACGGGTTACTTTCTGCCCGACTTGTTTATAGTCTGGAGTATAAAATGAGTGATGACGTAGCATTGCCCCTGCAGTTTACTGATTCAGCTGCAAATAAAGTAAAAAGCCTGATATCAGATGAAGATAATCCAAACTTGAAACTGCGCGTCTATATCACCGGCGGTGGCTGTAGCGGCTTCCAGTATGGTTTTACCTTCGACGATCAGACGAATGAAGGCGACATGACAATTGAGAAACAGGGTGTGGCTCTGGTCGTGGACCCAATGAGCCTCCAGTATCTGGTTGGCGGCGTTGTCGATTATACCGAAGGGCTGGAAGGTTCTCGTTTTATTGTGACCAACCCGAATGCCACCAGTACCTGCGGATGCGGTTCGTCTTTCAGTATCTGATCTGAGTCCAGCCGGGAGAGAGGGGAACACGCGCGTTGTCTGTGAGACACCTCATCAGCATAACGCCGATAAAAAAACAGCCTGATGGGCTGCCCCTCTCCCTTTTTTTCTCCTCTTCTTCTGACCAAGTCATTTTTCTATTCTATTGATAATAATGCGCTTTCCCTTATGCGCAGCCCCCGCCTCACGCTCATTGTTGTCTCTGGTGCTTTTTTTTGAGACATGTCATGTACGAGAAACTTTTTATTTTTATATGTACGATATATTGAATGACTGCCCTGGACGACGGAGTTCGTGACATAAGGCAGAGGGATGATGGAGAGAGTGCAATCATTCAAAGGAAAAGGAATTAGCATGGACGTTATCAATCACGACATCAGCACAACCAGTCTGATGCCTGCATACAACATGGTTCACAGCCCCAGCTACCGGTATCAATACGGGCTTCGCTGGCAGTCAGTGCAGAAAAACAGCCTGCCTGGCATCAGCTTGAATATGGCTGGAGTATCGTCCTCTGCGCTGACTGGCGGGGGGCACCATATCGATACCAACCCCTTACGCCTTCATCCTTCCTTGCCAGCCCGGCCGCCCGAAAAACGCAGTGGCTATTCGCGGTGGCCGGGTTTCGATTATCGCCCTGGAAAATCGGTTAACCTAACCATCTGCCGCCAGTCACTGACCGCCAGTCTGCTGCCCGATTCTCACCAGGATGGCGCAATTCAGGCTGACGGCGATACATTAAAAGCTGGCCATCAGTGACAACGGAAAACGGTTAGCGGGCAGAAAGCCACAAGGCCAGGCGTATAGGCCTTAGGGGCACTGCCGGTGGATTTCTGGGATCTGCTTACCGGCGACTTAATAACTGGAGCGACCTGGGGCAGAACATGCTTATTCTGTTCATGCTGAGTCATAACGGTCAGGCTAATGAATATGCGACCATGGAATGAGTTCATAAAATTCTGAGAACAGAAATGCAAAAAAATAGTCTGTTCTATTCATTGTTTTAAGTCTGTTCGCGCCCGGAACAGTAGTGTACGAAATATAAAAAATAATACCCACAGCGTTCTCTGGTTTATATTCCGAAAGGAAGACTGGCTGACGATTATTATTTGTGGGCGATGAAAAGGAGGTTTGCTGAGAACATTATGATCAACAAATACTATTAGCTGTTAAAAATAAATAATTTAACAATGCTGGATTATCTTAATCATGGCAAAGTATTTTTTACATGGAGGTCAGATAAAATACATGCATGCATAAAAATATTGCCTTTTTATATTTCATTTGAATATAACTGTAAAACACGCTGAGTTAACAATCGTTACTTGTTCCTGGAATAAGTATGTTGTTTTTTTGTGTTTAAATTTTGGATTGGAAATAATATGAAAATTTGTACAAAACTAAAGACAAGAATTTTAGCATCGACATTAGTAATTGCCGGTGGTTTGTTATCAAATGTCAGTATGGCGAATGCTTATGATGGGAAAATCACATTCCATGGAAAAATAAGCAATGCGACCTGTGAGATTAGCGGTGGTAATGTTGGCGGTACCGAAGTGATGAGTCCTGATTTCACGGTAACCCTGCCTAATGTATCCACTACTGCGTTTAAAAATCAGGGGGATAGAGCGGGAGATACCGGATTTTTTATCAAATTAAAAGGTGCTAATTGTGCCGCTGGTAATGGTTATGCGATTAAATTCGAAAAAATCAGCAGTAGTGAATTTATCGACCCGGTAACCGGATATCTTAAAAATATGCGTGCAAATGGCGCTAAAAACATTCAGCTAGTGCTGAGTGATGAAGATAAAAACGATTTTAATTTCACTACCAGTAAAGATACATCGCCAACGCAAAATCGTGAAAAAGCAACTGATGAAACAGTGTTTAATTTTGGTGTTCAATATATCTCAACCAAGGCGGATGTCACTTCAGGTGATGTCGAGGGTAATATTTACTATAGCGTAGTATACCCATAAAAAAAAAGGGCTTCATGTTATATACAATGAAGTCCTTTGCTTAACCTTTAACTCAATCCTATTTATTAAACGTAAAACAAGTTAATCAAAATGAAAAAAATAATAGTAGTTTTACTTTTGTTGATTCCTTTGTCTGCATTGGGAACGATACAAATGAATACGACAAGAGTTATTTTTGATGAAGCAGAAAATGAACAAACGGTTGAGGTTAACAACGTAGGAAAAAAAACGGCACTGGTACAGGTATGGTTATCTCAGGATGAGGCTAACGATAAAATAAAGGATACCGGTTTTATCATTACGCAACCCGTTTTTAAAATAAAACCAGAAAAATCAAAGGTTGTGAGAGTGATAGGTACGGATGAAATAAAACAGCTTTATCCCGCCGATCGCGAGACTATGTTATGGATGAATTTTTTAGATGTGCCCCCGGCAAGTGAAAGTGGACGCAACTCTTTAAATATAGCCGTGCATACTAAAATAAAGTTTTTTTATGTGCCTGATGCAATAGAGATTACAAGGGCTGAAGCTGCCGAGAGATTGACCTGGGAGATAGCGAGAATAGGGAAAGACAATTATTTAATAGCTAAAAATAATAGCCCTATTTATGTTAGCCTGGGGAGGTTAGCTTTAAAAAACAACCTGTCAGTTAAATTAGACTCGAGTACCGTAGCGCCATTTAGTGAGACTAAATATAAAATCATAGGTGATATATCAAATAAAAAAATGATAATTGAGTACTCATATATAGATGACCTTGGTGCTTATATACCAAAAGAAATTGACTTAACATGAAACTTAACAAACATATCCTACTTGCGCTTTTATTTCCGGCCGCAACCGGATTTGCGAGCGAAAATGAAGTTTTCAAAACGGAATTTTTAACCTATCTGGGACATAATGAACAGATTGATGTTAATGAAATTATTAAGCCAGGAAGGCATTTTGTTTTAGTGTATGTTAATGGTAAAAAAATTAGCACCGAAAATATTGACTTTAAAATTCAAAAAAAAACGCTTACGCCATGCTTTACACAACAAAATCTGTCTAAATTTAATCTTGATTATGACCGGTTAAATTTACCAGACCTTGCACCATCTGCTTGCTTCTTTATTGAAAATTTAATTCATGGGGCATATGCAACATTCGATAGTGATGATGAACGTCTGGATGTCAATATCCCTCAGCTATATTTGTCTGCTGAGGCGGAAGATTATATTTATCCTTCCCAATGGAATAGGGGGGTGAATAGCTATGCGTTAAAATATGATATGAATGTCACCAGTATAAGATCAAAAAACTATAATAACCTATACTCTTACAATGGGTACTTTGAGCAACATTTAAATTTACACTCATGGCATATATATACAAGTAATGCACTCACGGCAAGAAATGATAATTCTATAAAAAACAAATTTTATGATTTATACGCTGAACATGCCATTGCCAGTTTGAAGTCCAGCCTGGCAATCGGTGAAATAAATTCGAATAGCGATTATTTTAGCTGGGTAAAAATTAAAGGTATTAAGCTTTCTAGTGATAATAGGATGAATGCGACATCACTATCCGGATTTGCGCCGTCAATCAGAGGGATAGCTAACTCCCCTTCATTATTAAGCATTGAGTATAACGGCAGGGTTATATACGAAAGAAATATTCCAGCGGGTGAGTATAACATTGATGATCTGCCCAGAACTTACGGCAATGGCTATTTAAATGTCATTTTAACGGGAGCAGATGGCACCCGCACCGTGCAAGAAATTCCTATTTCATCGATCTCCAGTTTGCTCAGGCCTGGAAGTCATGAATACAGTGTTAGTCTTGGCTCACTGGACTCTATGTATCCTGGAAATTATTGGCTTACTCAGGCTGATGTCAAGTATGGCATTAACAATAATTTAACCATGTATAGCGGTATACAATCTCTTGTTCCTGGCGATTACGCACTAGCCATGATTGGTGGAACATTAAATACCAAAATAGGTGGTGTTTCATTCAATTATTATCGTTCATTTTCAGATGAAAAAAATACCGGTCGTTTTGCCTGTGGTCTTTTTTGTAACGATAAAATCGTTATGAATTATGAAGAAGATTTATCGCTGATTGACACCAATTTATCGATGTCAATAACCCGATATTTAGATAAGCACTACTTAGAGCTAAATGACTTTATGGCCATTAAATATGGCGAGGATATTAATAGAGGATTAGACAGCTCTCAATATAAACAGATCAGTAATATAGAATTGAGAAAAAATCTTCCGGATAACTATGGCGGTATTTCTGCGTCAGGGTATTATGCTGCACCATGGAAAGGTAAAGATTCAGATTCTTATGGCTATTCACTCAGCTATAGTAATAGCTATAAAAAACTAAATTACAATGTTTCGTTTTTTTCATATAAAAACAGAAATAATGATTTAGATAATACGGTTTTTATAAGTTTTGACCTGCCATTTGAAACAAAGAATAAAAACCTGAACCTAAGCTCTTCATATGTTAATTATGCTGATAGTCATAATACCCGGGTATCTTTAGCGGTTAATGATAAGTCTTTAGATAAGATTAACTATAATTTTTGGGCCGATAGAGGAACGCAGAATAGTCTGGGGCATGGTGGATCGCTAAGTTATAATAATGGATATAACGCTAAACAGGCAGGGTATTCTAAAAACGACAATAGTGAAATGATTTATGGAAATATCAACGGTGCTATCGTAGTACATAAAGATGATATTACCCGCAGTAGTGAGTTAGGTAAAACATTTGCTATTGTGAAAGCTATTGGTGCGGAAGGAATGAATATCTCCGCTAACAGAAGTATGAAAATAAATAGCAGTGGCTATGGCATAGCCCCATATCTGTCACCTTATAAAAAGAACTATATTGTCCTGGATTCTAAAAAAAGCAATAACCTATCTGATGTAGAAGATAATAAATTGCTGGTTATCCCTGAAAGTGGTGCATCGCCACTGGTTGAATTTAATATAAAGCAAAAAGGGAATAACATTATGAAAGTAAATGGGGTGAATCAGGAAATACCCTTTGGCGCAAAAGTTGTTGATAAAAATAATAATGTTTTAGGTGTAACCGATCAAAGTGGTTTCGTATTACTTGCCAAAGAAGATGAAAATAACAGAGAGTTATCTGTTATTTGGAGTAAAGATAGCAAAGATTATAAATGTAATATTAGGTTGAGCAAGGGCAATAATCTATCCAACTCAATCATCAATGCTAACTGCGTTTAATTTAAAGAGTTAATCATGTGTAGATTTTTATTGATAATGATGGTTTGTTTAATCCCTGCGATGGGCAATGCTGCCTATCGTGAAACATTTTATGTTAGCAACGTTAATATTACTGATTATCACAATAAACCGGAGGGATACATTTTTTCGGTTAATAGTTACAAAATTAAAAATGAAAACTTAAGAATACAAAGCAGCACTGGTAATCAGAATATTAATCTGGATGGCAGGTACTCTGATATTATCATGGCGGGTAAAGACAATACTATTATAAGAACACCAATTCCAGGATTAGGCTTAAGGATTAGCTGGGTTGCCGATAGTCAGCTCCATAATAATTTATTGAAATATTTTCCGTTTTATCGAACCTGTTTTTCCCCATGCCAGTTACAGGACGAAGTTTTCGTTGAGTTTATAAAAATAGGGATAATTAAAACAGGGGAGATCAGAAGAGGGACTGAATTAGCCACCGTTAACCTGAGTCATAATGTTGTTAATCCTGAATATATGAAAATTGTTCTCAATGAAGACATTATTTTAAAATCTAAATCTTGTGTTCTTGTTGATACAGATAAATTTATAGATGTAGGTACTTTTACCGTGGATGAGTTAAAAAGTATAAGGTATTCGCCAAAATATGTGGATTTTGAACTCACATTACAATGTGACCAAAGTTCTTCGGTTGGCATGTCTTATATTGGCACACCCGTCGATAAAAGACTGAAAAATAATGGCACAGCGCAAGGTGTATCTATATTGGTAAATGATGAAAAAAATATTCCTTTGAAAATATCATCAATACCAGTAGTAAATAATTATGTTTCTGTCTCTGCCAATGAACATAAACCGATAAAACTAAAAACCGCGGTTAATGTAGATGATCGCCGTAATGTTAAATCAGGGACGATTGAAGGTAATTTGTTTATTTTGTTAGAGATAAAATGAAATGAAGATTAAAACACAATTCATAGTGATATTTTGCTTAATGTTTTTTCATTCAAGCTTATCATTTTCTATGGATCCAGGAAAGATGTCAGACTCCACTCGTGAACTGGATAGAATTATCAGGGAGCGTAATCTTGAAAATGCTAATAAGGAAAAATGGATAAATAATGAAATCATCAATAGCAATAAAAATATTGTTGATAAAGACGCCATTGCTGAATCTGAAAGTGTAACTGGCATAAAGTTTTTTATTAAAGAGATCGCTATTGAAAATGATACTAAGTATGAAGGTTCTTCCCAAAGAAATGCAATATTAAAAAAGTTCGAAAACAAAGAGTTAGCAAAGTCCGACATTTTAGAGCTGATTAAAGAGCTCACTGACTTCTATATCGGTAAAGGGTATTCGACCACTCTGTTGACGGTTGTGCAAGGAAATTTAAACTCGCAAAAAATCACATTAAAAGTTCTTTGGGGGAAGATTAATAATGCTCTGGTCGAAGATAAGGAACCGACATTCTCTCAAAAGATGAGGATCTATGATGCCTTTCCCTTTTATAAAGATAAAATACTGAATGTATCTGATATTGACCAGGCATTAGATAATCTTTTAAGAATATCCTACCGCGCGGCTATAAAGATTATACCTGATGAACGGGAAGGATACTCTAATTTAAATTTTGAAGATATTGGATATGATTTTTTTAACTTAGGGCTTAAGCTCAATAATTCAGGGCGTAAAGAATCTGGCTGGAATCAATATAGCGGGACAGTGAGTCTCAATAATTTCGTTGGCTTTAATGACATCTTAAATCTTTACTATGGCTACAATGATTTAAAGCAAAAATCTGACTCGCAAAAATCATGGTCTATATCATATTCTATACCAGTTGGTTATTGGTCATTTGACACCTCTTTTTATCGTTCAGAATATGAGAAGGTGATTGGCGGTAACTTTGGCGGGTATAAAAGTGATGGGCGTTCTGAGCGTTACTCTTATAAAGTAAATCGTGTTTTATTCAGGAACAATAATCATAAACTCTCTGCATATACTTCGGTAGATGTAAAAACCAATTTAAACAGAATTCAAAAGTTGGTTATTGATGTAAGCAGCAAGCGCTATAGTAATGTGACCGTTGGCGTTAATGACGTGACCACCATTTTTGATGGCGGAACTTATTGGGATATTTCTTTAACCAAAGGCACGCCCTGGTTTGCAAGTGCATGGGTTAATGATCCTGACTTACGCGGCTTTGATATAGATTTTCATAAAGTAAATGGGCTCATTAGCTGGTCTAAAAATATCCATCAGTTTGACCGTTTTGCGATTGCCTATGATCTAACTGCATCATTTCAGTTGTCTAAAGACATATTAGTGAGTGACCAAAATATTTCCATTGGTGATGAATACTCTGTACGTGGATTTAAAGAGGATTCAGTTTCTGGCAATAGCGGAGGTTATATATCAAATACATTCAAGCTTCCATTTTATCTTAGTCAATTTGGCGGAGTCAGTATTGTGCCTTTTGCAGGATATGATGTTGGTTACGTAAAAAATAATTGTGGTAAGTATGTCAATAACTGCTCGGGTGAATATATTTCGGGTGGTTCTGTCGGCTTTAGGCTAAACCAGAGATATTTTTCGTCATCATTGTCTGCAGGCTGGCCACTAACAAAGCCTAAAAGTTTGCGTAATAGAGAGATAGATAATCTGTCGATTTATTATCGCGTTGGTTTTAATTTTTAAAAATGATTAATTTAATCTTAGGAATTTAAAGTGAAAAAGTCTAAATCTAAAAAAACGACATACTCTGTTAGTAAGAAAGCCTTCAGGTTTTCACCTGTTTATTTGGCGATTGTTACCTCAGCATTACCTGTAGATGCCTTTGCAGCTATTGTTCCTGATAACGGTGATGGTCATTTGAATGTCAATCAATCAGCAAATGGTACACCAACCATTAATATTGTTGACCCAAATTCTAATGGTGTTTCACATAATAAGTATCAAGAGTTTGATGTTGATAAAAACGGCGTGATTTTTAACAATAGTAAAAATGATGGCGTAAGTCAGATCGGTGGCTATGTTATGAAAAATAGCAACCTGAATAATGAAGCTGACGTTATTATTAATGAGGTCGGTGGTGTTAAGGGGACCCAGTTAAATGGCAGCATGGAAGTCTTCGGCAAAAGTGCAGACCTCATTATTGCTAATGAAAATGGCATTCAGGTTAATAACGTTAAAACACTCAACGCCAACAACCTTACGTTAAGTACTGGTCGTATTGAACAAGAAAATGGGCAATTTTTACTTAATGTAAAAAAAGGCCAGGTACAAATATCTGGCAATGGAATCTCTACTGAAGGATTATCTCACTTCGATATCGTCAGTCGGGCTATTCAGCTGGACGGACAGATTGCAGGTAATGCCGATGTTAAATTATTAGCAGGAGCAAATAAATATAATACCGCAAGCCGGAAACATCAGACGACTCATGGCCCAGATGATGCCCGCCCGCTTGTTGCTATCGATGGCAGTGAGTTAGGGTCAGTTTATGGTAATAGAGTTGAGTTAATCAGTACTGATAGTGGTGTTGGTGTCCATCATCCTGGCAGCATCGTGTCGCAATCATCTTTAGATATTTCTGCCAATGGCGATCTTATCCTGACGGCCTTACAGTCTAAAAATGATTCTGTATCACTAAAAGGACACAACGTTAGTATTGGTAAAAATAATAATGGATTAGCGGGTGTTGCAGCACAAAAAGATATCAATATTGATGCTAATAATAAGCTTGTATTGTCTTCTGATTTAGTCTCAGAGGATGGGAAAATTACTATCTTAGCGGATTCTTTTTTACAGCAATCTGCCGGGATTTTTGTTAATAACACTAAGCATGCGGCGCAAGTAGACTCTATAATAATTAATGTCAAAGGTGATTATAATATAAAAGGATCGCTTTATGCGACCAACAGTCGTGGTGAAAAAATAGCAGATGCACGAATTGTTTTACAGGATGGTAATTATGTTGTCTATGACAGTCATGGAAACAAGCTAAGTGATGCTACCCTGGCTTCTTCGGCTACGGTCATGGCAGATTCCGGTAATGTTCAGGTTAATGCGGGATCATTGAATAATGACAATGGATTTTTGATTTCAAAAGAAAATAGCCTTGTTATTGATATTAAAGATATCTTCAATAATGATGGTGCGATTTCAGCTAACGGTGATATCTATATAACATCTAAAGAATTAAATAATAAAGGTGTTATCGGAGCTAAAAAAGATATAAAAATTGACTTATCCGCTCTGATTAACTCAGGATCTATCACCGGGGAGAGTCTGACTCTACATTCTGCAACGGTAAAAAATGATGGACATCTGCTAGCAAAAAATAGCGGGTTAAAAATAAATGCCAAAGGTAATATTAATAACTCAGGCATTATTCAAGGCAGCTATGTAGACATTAAGCAAGACGACGGAAAACTAATTAATAGTGGTACGTTGCTCGCTGATAACGATATATATATCGATACTAAGTTAATTGATAACAAAAAGACCATTGCGGCAAAAAATGACTTTGTCTTATCTTCGTCGTCGTCATTACACAATGATAATGATGGCAAGATTATTGCTGGCAATAATTTATTATTATCCTCTGACGGTCATGCCCACATCAATAACCAGGGTTTGCTACAAGGTGGCAATGTAAAACTCGAGGGTCTGGAATCTATTGATAACAATGGTTCGATCCTCGCGGCTAATAATCTACAAATAAAAAGCACAAATAAATTAAACAATAAAGGTGATAACGCCATTCTTCAGGGCGGCAATGTTAATTTAGAAGATGTTAAATTAATTGATAATTCTGATGATGCTAAGATTAAATCAAAAGATAAATTAGTCATTAAAAAATCTGAATCCTTAACCAATTCAGGAAGTATTCATGCTGAAAATAACGTTGTTATTTCTAATGTGAATCACATCTTAAATAATGATGGAGTGATTATTTCATCTGGTGATATGAACATTGAAAATGTTCAAAGCCTGAATAATGCCGGAGGGGGAAAGCCAGTTAGTGGTATTTACTCGAATGATAATTTAACCATTGATCATGTTAATGAAGTAAAAAATAGCTCTGCTGCACAAATAAAATCAGAAAAAGGTAAGGTTTTATTTAATCATGTCGATAGTCTGACTAATGAAAAGGGAAGTTTACTATCATCCGGCGATGATATGCATTTCAACAGGGTTAACAATATTCATAACAAGGGTGAGATATCTTCATCAAAAAATATTTTGTTCAGTAATGTTAATAAGTTATTAAATCAAGGTGGAGTAATCGCCGCAGGTAATGACTTACTGCTTCAATCAATTAGTAATATATTGAACGAACTTGATGGACATATGCGTGCCGGCAATGACATTAAAGCTGATGATATTATCTATTTAAAAAATGAAGACTCTTTTATTGATGCAAATGGTAATATTTATCTTAATGTTAATAAATTTGACAATGTGTCGGTGTACGATCGTTCATCCGTTATCGCAGAAGGAAAACTGACGATTAATACGGATGTGCTCAAAAATGATAACTCAGTACTTTATTCTGCCGATAATCTTAGCTTAACGGTATCAGATAAATTGTCTAATACTAATGCTAGCAAAATCGAGTCGGATAAAAGTATTTTTATCAAAACTCAGCACCTCTCTAATAGCGATTCAAAAATAGACTCTGATAATAAAGTTATTATCGATGTATATAAAACCATCGACAATAATGGGGGGACGATTGTAGCGACCAATGAAGCTTACTTTAAAATCAACAATGATTATGTCTATAACGAACAGGCAGGTTATTTTGAAGTTAGAAACAAAGAAAATGGTTTGTTAACACTAGAAAGCAATGGTGTCATGACGATTGATAAAGTGTTAGAGACGCCTGCTGCTATCCAGCTGATTGCCACCGGTAGTATTACAAATAATAAAGGCATTCTCAGTGCCAACAATATCTTATTAAAGTCTGATGGTGACATAACTAATGCTTCTGGAGCTTTAATTTTCTCTAGTAAAAATATTAATATTATTACCGATACTGGCACTTTCTCTAATAAAGAAAAAGCTAATGTTATGTCCATGAATGATATCAATATTACTGCTTCCAATGTTAAGAATATTGGGGGAACCATTCGCTCGGAGAATGACATTAATATTGAAGCTAAGAATTTAGAGAATATCACTACTATTGATCAGGAAAATTCCGGGTGGGATTATACCAACTCACAGGTGATAGATAGTCATCACTCTCAAAGTGGCAGCGGTTTTACAGCAACAGATTATTTCCATTTGTCAGGGGCAATTCCATTGCCTGTTGGTCATATTGAAATAAAAGATAAAGCCAGCATTTCCGCCAGGAAAAATATTAATATTAATCAGCATGATAAATATCAAGGGGGTCAGCAGGTATTAAATGAGGGCGGGCAAATCCAATCCGGCGGTGATATGTTTATTCGTGGTGATTTAACGAATAAAGCACTCAGTATTAATATCGGCTATGAACATATTCTAAATAAAAAACTCAATCCACCATTGACGCTTACCTATCACTGGAAAAATAGTTTTGGGGTAAGCGGTGGTCATGAAAATCATAAGTTTGAGACGTTATATGAGTTTATTGATTTTATTCTGGATCCCAACACCGGTGACGGTTATTTAAAAACCGCAAAAAATGTTGATGTCAGTAATGACCAGGTTAATGTTCTGGATAGACATATGAATCAATTATTCGGTGATACCTGGAAATCAAAAAGCAAAAGTGAGTTAGAGCATGATTGGACTGAATTAAAAAGCGTTGATGTGCAAAAAGGTGAACCAAACTATCACAACCTTAAGTTTTATGCGGTTTCTGAGCAAAAAAGCTCTATTGCCGCAGGGGGCAATCTAACGCATAAAGATGGTAGCTTTAATAATGGACTGGATAAAGAGTTAGCCCTCGATAAAAAAAGCAATGAACATGTTGTTACCGAGATAGTCGATGGTAAAGAAATTCATAGCAATAACTCATCTTATGAGGTTACAACAAGTAGAAAAGAGATTGCCTGGCTAAATAGTCCATCAGGTATCACAACTTCGGGTACCTATGAAGACATGATTAATATGCCGGGTCTATTTGCACCTAATCATAATTTGATAGGTGGTCATGCTAATTTACAGCCAAGCCCAAACCCCCATGATAATGTCTATGTCCTTTATGAAACCCGCCCTGAATTCATTGATCAGGATGCATTTTTTGGCTCCGACTATTTCTTCCATCAGGTTGGTTATGAACCAAAGGAACCGGTCATCGTTTTAGGCGATAATTATTTTATCAGCGAGCTTATTCGTCGCGAAATTGATAATACCGTGGGAACATTTTTCTTAACCCGTGATGGTGTGGAAGGCACGGATCTCACAAAGCAACTCATGGAAAATGCTGGGACGGTCAATGGCTCTGATGATTTCATCGTCGGTAAACCTCTCACCGATGAGCAGATTAAAAATCTGGATAAAGACATTATCTGGTTTGTTACGGAGGATGTTAATAATGTCCCGACGCTGGTTCCTCGAATTTATCTGGCACCCTCGACTCTCGATGAAATAAAAAATGAGGGAAATAACGCATCGGCTTCTGTGTCAGCGGGAGGCAATATTGATATTGATGCGAGTGAGGTGAATAACGTCAATGGCACCATTAACAGCACTGGCAACGTTGCGATAAAATCAGAATCAAATATTGTCAACTCCGCCGTAGGGCAAAATGGTGGCATAAAAGCAGGAGGGGACTTATCTCTTGTTTCTGAGAAAGGTGATATTCATAGTTCCGGCGCTGCGCTCGGGGCGGGTAATGATATAAAACTCGATGCGAAAGAAGGGGATGTCACTTTAACGGCTAGTACGGGTTATGACGATTCTGGTAAGAAAGTGATTCATCGTAACGATGATGGGGTGACCGCCGGCGGTAATATTGATATCAGTGGTAATAATGT